>Ga0182015_10000294_pt1 | contig 71557 bp, 68 predicted proteins | sample 712P3MmetaG_FD_120478 | JGI IMG/M metagenome (GOLD analysis project Ga0182015, IMG submission 120478) | Permafrost microbial communities from Stordalen Mire, Sweden - 712P3M metaG | ecosystem: Environmental > Terrestrial > Soil > Wetlands > Permafrost | place: Sweden: Stordalen | collected...
ACGTTCACCTTCTCGTTCACGGTGGATGCCGCTGGCACGGTAAGCGGCAGCGGCACCGGCCAGTACACCCAGGCGGCTTGGCATCTTTATGGCACCAACGGAAGCAACGGGAGCTTCAACTGCAACCCGCCGGTGCAGGCCGCGCCGTTCACAGTAGTCGTCGGCGGCACCGTCACCGGTGACGTGGCAAGCCTGGCGCTTTCGATTCCGGACGCGACGGAGACCAACGCCGACTACGACTGCGGCGCTGATTACACCGGGTTCGCAACGACCACCCACGAGATGGCGAACTCGCTGACGCTCGTCGGCGGGAGTGACTTGAGCCTGTCGCTCGCGCAGGCGACGTCGTTTGCGCTCAGCAAGACCGTCAACACGGGCACCGCACCAAACACCGAGGACGACACGCACAACTGGACCTTCTCGATCACGCCGAGCGGTGCGGCGCCCGCTACAACGCCGGTCCCGGTGTTCGACCAGACGGTGGTCATGCAGCGCGTCTCAGGGACCGTGCTCGTACGCCTCCCGGATCAAAAGCAGTTCACGCCGCTCAGCGCGGCCGTGGCCATCCCAACTGGGAGCGTCGTCAACGCGGCCGCGGGCCGCCTCGGCCTGACCGCCGCCGCGAAGCCCGGAGCGATCGGCTCGGTCCCCACGGGCGTGTCGAACTTCTATGACGGCGAGTTCAAGGTAACGCAAGTATCCAAGCCAACGCCCCTGACCAAGCTCAAGCTGCTTGGCGCGACCGCGCCGGCGAGGAGCGGCGCCGCCAAGGCACACTCCTCAAAGAAGCCGGTGCGGCAGTTGTGGGGCAGCGGCAAGGGCAACTTCCAGATGGTGGGCAACTACAGCTCCGCAACCGTGCGCGGAACGACCTGGTTCGTGCAGGATCGCGCTAACGGCACCTACACCTTTGTGGCCAAGGGAGTAGTGAGCGTGTACGACCGGATCCGCCATCGCACCATCGTCCTCTACACCGGCCAGCACTACCTCGCGCGGCCGTAATGGCGGCGTGCGTGAGCTCGCCAGGCATCGATCCCTAGCGCCGCGATCGCCGCTCCACGTACTGTGAATCCGTCGCCGCGAGCGGCGCGACGAGCTCCGCCGACCATTCATTCCAAGCGCCAGCGCTGTGAGTGGTGTGGCCGAGTCAACCTCGGACGCCCCCCTGGAGTCAGCGGACGCCGAGCCGCTGCGCTCGCTACTGCGCAAGACGATTCTCACGATCGCCGGACGCCCTTGGAGCGGGCGCGACCTCGTGACGGCCGGCACGCTTTCCGGACGCTGGCCCCGACTCGAGGAGGAGCTTTCGCTCGGCCTGGCGACGCTGCGAGACTGGACGCCACCCAGTAGCGCGGTCAACGCAGCGGTACGCGATTTTCGCTACGCCGCGCGGCTGATCAGCGCCGATGAGTTCTCGAACTGGATGCACGCACGCGAGCTATCGCTAGCAGAAGTCGTCGCGAGCGCGCAGCGGCAGCTCGCGCGTGAGCGACAACCGCAAGGCGTCTCTGTAGAGCTGCCCGTCAAACGCGCCGGCGCGGTGGCCGCACTCCCGGCAGAGGCAATCTGCACGGGAGCCCTGAAGGAGATCGGGACGTGGCTCATCGACCGCGTCCTGTCCCTCGAAGCCACGTCCGTATCCGCCCAACCGGACGCGGAGATCGAGCTGCTGCTGCAGCGAGAGCGGACACTGCTCGCGGCCACTGTGCTACCCGAGTCGGAGGCATCGCTACGCTCACGCGCCACCCTCCTGCTGAGCGCCGACGCGACCTACCAGCGTCGCGTCGCGGAGGCCTGCTCGGAGCTAGCGGTCGCCGGCGCGGTACGCCGGCACGACCTCGATTGGTCGGCCTTCGAGCTAGCAAGCTTTCCCTGCCCGAGTATCGGCGCCGCTGACGAGGTTGCCGCCCTGCTGCGGGAGGGCACACCCCTCGAGTTGATCAGCGAGCCCTCCGGCGTCCGCCCAGAGCTCGCCGAGGTGCGCTTGGAGGAGGCTCCAAAGGCCATTCAAGGATGGTTGAGCGGTGCACACGCAGGCGATGTATCTGGGCCAGTGACGGATGGAGACGTCCATCGCGTTTGGCTTGTCCAGAGTCGACGGACTCCTGATCCGCACGACCCCCAGGTCCGACAGCGAGCGCGTTTGGAGATCATCGAGGCATACATGCACCCGCGCAGAGCCGGCAAGGTCAAGTGGCATGAACGTCACTGACCCGATCGAGACATCCGGGCTCGGGCTCGTGCGCCAGCTGCCCATCATGCAGCTTCTGCCCGACTCCTTGCGCGAACTAGTGGTCGGAAGCTTCGAGGAGCGCTCGTTCGCCTTCGGCGAGTATCTCGTCAACGAAGGCGAGACGGCCGACGCGTTCTACGTGATAACGGAAGGAATGGTTCGCGTGGTCGCGATCGGCGTTGACGGCGCCGAGACGACGCTCGATCTGATGCGCCCCGGCGAGAGCTTCGGCGAGAGCGGCCTGCTCGAGGGCGCTGTGCGAAGTCGCTCGGTTCGGGCCTGCGGTCCGGCCGCCGCGGCTCGACTCGATCGCTCGGTGTTCGACGCGCTCGTGCGTCTTCACCCGCAGGTCGCCGAACTGTTCAAGCTGCAGGCGCGCGCACGGCGCCTGAACGGCTTCCTGCGCCTACACCCACTGTTCTCGGTGCTCGAGCCTGCCGAAATCGCCATGCTGCTGGCGCAGGCCCGAGAAGTTCACCTCGCGGCGGGGCAGCAACACATCGCGGAGGGCGATCCGGCCGACTGCTGGTGGGTCGTGGAGGCCGGACGGCTCACGGTCTACGAGTCCAAACCGGCTCGACGTGACCTGCGCTTCCTGCGCACGGGAGACATCTTCGGCGAGCTCGCCCTCTACCAGCGGACCGCCCGGACCGCGAGCATCGAGGCGACGTCGGCAGTCACCCTGCTCGAATTCCCGGACGCGACGTTTCACGCGCTGCTTGAGAACCCTGACTTCCGCAGCCGCATCGACGAGCGCGTGGCACTCTACGCGCACGCCGCTCGCGCACCGCTCGATTTTCCCGAGGCCCACGCCCGACTCGAAGCATTACCGACGGCTTCGCCGACGGATCTGGGCGACGGAGAGGATGACGGCGAGCGCGCGCTCTTCGAGGGCGTGGTGTTGAGCGAGCCGACAGCCGAGGGAGCGCGTTGGGCAGCGCCGCGCCGCTTCCCCTGGGTCCGTCAGATCGACGAGGCCGATTGTGGCGCGGCGAGCGTAGCGATGCTCTGCCGAGCGTTCGGCCATCACGTCTCGCTGACGTTCGTGCGACACGCCGTCGGCACCGGCCAGCAGGGGACGTCGCTCCGTGGCATCCAGCGCGGCGGCGAGGAGGTCGGACTCGACATCAAGGTGCTCAAGTCGTCGGTGAGCCGACTCGCGACCCTGCCGCTGCCAGCGATCATCCACTGGGACGGCAACCACTGGATCGTGCTTTACCGGGTCGAGGCCGACCGCGTGCACGTAGCGGACCCAGCGCGCGGCAGGCGCACGATCCAGATGTCGGAGGTAGCCGAAAAGTGGTCGGGCTACGCCGCGACGGCGCGCCCAACGCCGCGACTCGCCGATGCGCCGCGTGACAAGCTCGAAATACGCTGGCTCCTGCCGTTCCTCGCCAAGCAACGAAAGCGCATGGCTTTCGCCGTGCTAATGGCGCTGATCGCCGCAGGCACGCAAATGCTACCGCCGGTCCTCAGCAACAACGTCATCACCGACGTCCTGCACCATAAGGGTGCCGGGCGGATCGACATCCTGATCGCGATCATGGTCGGAGTGCTGCTGGTCTCGCTCGCTGCGTCGTTGACGCAGCGGCGAATCCTCGCGCGTACGGCCGTCGAACTCGACAGCGACTCGCTCGACTTCGTCACGGGCCGTCTGCTCGACCTGCCGCTGTCGTATTTCGAATCGAGACGCACGGGCGATATCGAGCGCCGACTCAACGGCTTGCGCCAGCTACGCCAGATCCTGGTCCAGAACTTGCCGAGTGCGCTTGCGGGCGCCGTTCAGCTGATCGTCACGCTCGCGATCATGCTCTCGTACTCGTGGATCGTCGGTCTCGCGTTCCTTGCCACCGCGCCGCTCTACGCGGGCCTCATGCGGATGTCCGCTGCGCGTCTCAAACCCACGTTCGACAGCCTCGAGGAGGCCTACGGCCGCCACGCCTCCAAGCAGATCGACGCGATCAAGGGCATCGAGGCTGTGAAGACGGCCGGGGCCGAGCCGGGGATGCGCGAGCGCATCCTCGCCGAGTTCATGCACCTGGCGAACAAGGTTTTCCGCGCCGACTTCGTGCTCATGTCATACGACGCGGCCGTACAGCTCACCGGGTTCTTCATCTTCGTGTTCTTTCTATGGATCGCGGCGCTGCTGGCGGTCTCCGGTTCGCTCAGCATCGGCCAGTTGGTCGCCGTCAATTCGCTCGTGCTTTTGGCAAACGGGCCGATCTTCATACTGCTCGGCCTGTGGGACCGCTTACAGATCGGGGCGGTGATGCTCCAGCGCCTCCAGGACGTGCTCGAGCAGGACGCCGAGCAGCCCGAGCCGGCAATCCCACTGCAGTCCGTGCCAACGCTCGGCGGCGGGTTGGCCCTCGAGCGACTGCGGCTGGTCTATCGTGACGCGCCCGATCGACCTGTGCTCGACGACGTCTCGTTGGAGCTTCGTCCGGGCATGTCGCTGGGGCTGGTCGGGCGTTCGGGGTCCGGCAAGTCCTCGCTGCTGCGCTGCCTTGCCGGTCTGCTCATACCGAGTGCCGGGGTGATCCGCTACGACGGCGTCGACCTCCGGCAGCTGCGCTGGAGCGAGCTGCGCCGGCGGATCGGCTTCGTGCTGCAGGAGCCCTACCTGTTCGATGACACGATCGCGGCGAACATCGCCCTAGGTGAGCAGACACCGGATTGGGACCGCGTCGCCCGAGCCGCGGAGATCGCCGATGCGGCCACCTTCATAGACGATCTGCCGCTCGGCTACATGACGCGGATCGGCGACAGCGGGCTGCGACTCTCCGGGGGCCAGGCACAGCGTGTGGCGATCGCGCGCGCCCTCTATCATGATCCGCCGGTCGTGCTGTTCGACGAGGCGACGAGCGCTCTAGACACGGAATCGGAGCGCGCAGTCAAGGAGAACCTAGACCGCGTGATGATTGACCGCACAGCGGTGATCGTCGCGCACCGGCTGAGCACCGTGCGCGATGCCGACGTGATCGGCGTACTCGAACGCGGTCGCCTCGTCGAGTGGGGCGATCACGAGGAGCTGATGGCCCGAGAGGGCCTCTACTTCCATCTCAACATGGTGCAGGTGCAGGCCTAGGCGTGGCGAGCATTCGTGGGGCGCTCGCCACGCTCACCGTTCATGCACGCCAAGGTCGGGCGCGGTCGCGACGGCGCGCTTGCTCGTTTTGGCGACGCCGCGCGAGCAAATCAACGATCCGCGCCTGCTTGCCCAGCAACCGCTCGCGGTAGCCGCCGTCATCGAGGGCCAGCGCGTCGGCGATCATCCGAAGCGCCGCGCCATAGTCGCGGCGCGCCGTGAACGCGTAAGCTGCGTTGTAGCGCGCACGAACCTCGCTTGGGTTCAGCTCGATTGCGCGCTCGTAGCAGCGCAGCGCCTCGCGCGGGCGCCGGGCATGCAACTCGCAGTCACCAAGCACGTTCCACAAGCCCATCGAAAGTGGGTTAAGCGAGAGTCCATAACGAGCGAGCACGCGCCCCGCCTCGCGGTCCCTGACGACATAGGTGAGGAACGACGCGGCCTCCTCGTACAGCGTCCAATCGCGAGGCGCGAGCGCCAGCGCATGGGCGAGCGCGGCGCGGGCCGCGTTAGGCCGCCGCCGGTCTTCCAGGAGCTTGCGTGCCCGGTCGCGCGGCGCCCGTCCCGCCCGCAGACGCGCCGGGTCAAACCGCTCGGCGAAGCGCGCCACTGTCGCAGCGTCGAGCTCGCAGCCAATCATCCGCGACACAAGACCCTCGTCGCTCGCAACCGGAGCGTGGAAGCTGCACCGCGACCAGCGCAGCGCGGCGTTCTCGATCTCGCCGAAATTGATGCCGACCGCGATCGCTCCACCGTAGATCGGATAGGGCGCGTGCTCTGGCGCCGCCGGGTCTCGCTCCCTGGCAGCGAAGTCGCTGAACAGAACGAAGCCGCCCGCCGTCAGACGCTCGACCAGCGCGCGCAGGCAGGCGAGGGCGCCGTGGGAATGGACGACCGGCTCGTCTGTCCGCGACGGCAGAACTGCATCGAGGGTGTCTTCCTCAGGGAGCTCACCCGCAGCAAGCGCCTCATAGCGCAGATCGACAACCAGTGCCGGATACAAATCGACCAGCTCTTGCTTGGCGGCCTCATCGGTTGCCCCGGCGAGATTGATCACCTCAGCCAGCGACAGCGCGGTGTAGTCCTCGAGCACAACGTCGCGATCGAGGCAAGTGCGCACGCAGAGCTGCTCGATGCCGGTCTCCGTCCGACGCACGACGCTCGCCGGCAAGCTGTCGAGCACATAGTTGAGAAACACCGCGTGCAACCCGTCCTTACCCGTGGCCGCCTGCGCCGGTCGGAACGGGTCGCTGTGCACCAGCTCGTAGTGACCCTTGTGCTCGGCCAGCACCTCGTTGGCGGCGATCGCGTCGAGCATAGCTCGGGAGCTGTCCGCCAGGATCAGCGTCATTCGCTCGTAGTAGTCACGCTGCTGCTCGCGGCAGCGCCGCCGCAGGTCGTCAAGCAGGAGCTTCGCAAACACGCCGCTGCCCGGGCCCAGCTCGAGACAGCGAATTGGCTCGTCTGGACCGCCGGCACTTTCGAGACTCGCGAACAGGACAGCCGCGGCGTCCTCGGAGAGCCGCCCGCTGCTAGTGCCGGCGAACGGAACCTCACCGGCCGTGAAGGCGCTCGCTCCGGCGCGATCGTAGTAGGCGCGCAGCAGCGCCCACTCGAGGCTCCTGTGCAACGGACAGAAGTTCTCGAGCACGCGCGGGCTCTGGTCATGCACGCCGACGAGGGCCAGCACCTCGTCGAGAGCCATGGACTGCTGCTGGAGCATTCAGTCGGTGAACCGAGGCACACTCACGCCGCTGTTGCTTAAGGGCCTCCCCGAGCAACAGAGCATCTCCGGGAGCGTACGTGGGCCATCAGCGCCGACGGCCGCGCGTCGGACGGCCGGCTTGGTCGATCCAGTCTGGCTCAGAACGAGACTTCCTCCTTCGGGGACTCTTCTAATGGCGAGAGCTTTACCGTGGTACCCCCTTTGACGGCGTCGGCGTCTTCGCCGTCCTTAATCTCGAGATCGTCGGCAAGACTCGCCTCATCGACATCCTGTGCGTCGTCGTGCTCGTGATCGGTCATCGTTCAGCCCTCCCCTGGGTCGTGTTGACCATTTGGTGACTTTGATTCCGGCTGTTGCCGTTACCCGTCGACCGGATCGAATTTGTGCTCGACGCCGTCAACCGGGCTGAAGCCACCCTTAACGGCGTCAGCGTCCTCGGTGTCCTTGATCTCGAGGTCCTCGGCGAGTCCCGCCTCGTCGACATCCTGTGCGTCGTCGTGCTCGTGCTCAGTCATGCTTCCGCTCCTTAGACAGCGTCTGGATTGTGAGCTGACTGTAGTCCGCCGCTCGCGGCCAGTCAACGACTTCCCGGCGGTTCGAGGGTCCCTAGAGATCGGCTTGCGGCCCACAGCCGTCCAGTTCACAGATCTCACTGAGCAGTTCATAGGAGCGGCGCCGCAGGGCGTGGTCGGGGCCGGTCGTCAGCACGACGAACTCCGAAGTCTGATAGCTGCGTGCGAGCTCGTCGAGTCGCTCTCGGACCTGCTCGGGCGCACCCACCTGAAGTCGGCCATCGGCCATTGCCGTCTTGGCCTTCACCATCGCCAGGTTCTCGTCGATCGAGGTCTCTGAGGCGAACTCCTTCGCGACCAATTGGTGGGCCGCGGACTCCGAGTCGGCGCACACCACACGGAGGGCAACGTTGACCGTCGGCACTTGACCTGACGGCCCCGGCATGAAGCCCGAGCGGTACCTGGCAACGAGCGCGGGGCCGTCGGATGGCGCCGCAAAATGGGCGAACGACATCGCCGTGCCGAGCGATGCAGCGCACTCGATACCGGTCTGCCCCGAGGCGAGAATCCACACCGGTGGTACGCCGCCTTCCCACACGGCTGCGCGAACCCCCGCATCGAGATCCCCGTCAGGAGTCGTGTCGTTCAGAAAGCCCAACAACTGGCGGATCTGTTCGCGATAGTCGACCCGGCCACGAGACCCACGAAGCGCACGGACAGCAGCCGGATCGGCTCCCCGCGCGCGACCGATGCCGAGATCCACTCGACCTGGATGCAACGCCTCGAGCAGGCGAAATGTCTCGGCGACCTTGAGCGCGCTGTGCAGCGGCAGCATCATGCCACCAGCGCCGACGCGGATTCGGCCCGTCGCAGCAGCGACGGCGGCGACGAGGATCTCGGGCGCGGTGCCCATGCGACCCGGCGCGTTGTGGTGCTCGGCAAGCCAGTAGCGGTGATAGCCCCAGCGTTCGGCGAGCTGGGCCAGCGCGAGGGTCTCGTCTAGGCCCTGTGTCGGTGTCCAGCCGGAGAACAGAGGAGTCTGGTCCAACACCGAGAGCTGCAGCAGTCCGCGGTCGGCGTCCATCCGCATCAGAGTAGGGCTTGATCAGTGCCGCGCGACCCGCGAACAACTGCAGGCCCCTAGACCTTGTCCACGCGAAGCGGGCTGATGTCAAAATGGCGTCGGGCGCGACGTGACGGATGCCGCAAACCGTGACTGGTCGCACACGATCATTGGCACTTACATGAACGAGAGCGTGCGAACGGCAGCTGGCGCCAGTCCCATAGTGACGCGCCGTCGTCTACGACTCGATCGCCGGCCCGCCAGCGGCTTCGTCCTCCGCGCCGCCGGGCTGCCAGTCGAGACCCTCGTTACCTTGGCAGACGGCCTCTGCGCATCCGCCAACGCCGACTCGGACGATAAGACGTTGGCGGCCGCGATCGACCGTGATCGGCAGTTGCTCGGCGAACGGCTGCGGGAAATGGCGCAATCGCCTTCGCTGGCGAGCGCGCTCGAGCTCGCCAGCGCCGACCTGGTGGCAGCGCTGGAGCGCGCCGGCGAGAGCGCGATGGTCGGACGAGTCGAACGGTCGCTGGCCCGATACGTGCTACGAGCCGCGGGCCGCGCGACCCCGTTCGGGCTTTTCAGCGGATGTGCCCATGGTGTCGTCGACGACGGCTCGACGCTGGAGGTTACGCATACGCAGGCCACATACCGTCTTGATGTCGAGCGCACGGAAGCGCTCGTCCGGGCCCTGGCGTCTGAAGACGATGTGCGCGCCCAGCTGTCGTGGCGCCCCCACCCCGCGCTCGAGCGGCTTCCCGGTGGGCGCTGCGCTATCCCCCGTGTCCGCAACGCAGACGCGAACCGATCATCGAGCGACTACCAGCGCGTGGTTATGCGGACAGGCCGGGCCTTCTGGGCGGTCGTCGAACGTGCACGTTCGGGCAGCGCCACTCTGACCGACCTCGCCGACGCGATCAGTGATATGGCCGGCTCAGCTGAGCGCGCGCAGCGCTTTGTCGAGGAGCTCGCCTCACTCGGTCTTCTGCGTCACGAGCTCGAGACACCCGTGACCGGTGTGGAGTCGCTCACGTGGTTGCTCGAACGCTTGGGACAGCTCGCACCAGCCGCCAGCGCGGTTAGGACAGCCCTGGTCACCCAGGCAGAGTCGCTGCGCGCGATGAGCCAGGGCCCATCCCCCGACCCGAAGCAGCTGCGGGAGCTGTCGCGGAATCTCGCGGCCCTCGGGGCCGGCGATGTTCCGCCGGCGCGCTGCGTCCGTGCCGATCTGCATCTTCGCTCGAGCGGGTTACGCATTGGGTCGTCGGTGGTCGATGAGCTGGAGCGAGCCGCAGCGATCGCCGCAGCGATCGCGCGACACCCGTCATCGACTGCGTTGAGCTCGCTGGCACGGCGCTTTGCGGAGCGCTTCGAGGGTCGGGCGGTTCCGCTGCTAGAGGCGTTCGATGAGGAGCTCGGCGTTGGCTGGTCCGCACTCGAGGAGCCGTCGTTGGCGGTCGCGGGACCTGACGACGCTCGGGAGCGGTGGATCGTGAACCGCGCGCTCGAGGCGATAAGCCGCAACGAGCCGTTGGAGCTGAGCGCTGCCGAGGTCAGCGCTGTGAGCGGCGCCGAGATTCCCGCACTGCCGGCCCTTACGGCGGCGATCGTGAAGCTCGTAGCGCCGTCCGCGCAGGCGCTCAACAGCGGCGAGTTCGAGCTGCTGCTGATGCAATGGGGAGTACCACCCGTTGGGCTTCTGGGACGGTTCTGCCACACGGATCCGGAGATCGAAGCGCTGGTTCGCGAGCTGCTCGCCCACGAGGAGGCCCAGGATCCGGATGCGGTATTTGCCGAGATCGCCAGTCGCCCGCCCGGTCGGCTCGGGAACGTCGTCGACCGTCCCCTGCTCCGTGGTTGGGAGATCGATTACTGCGGGCCATCAGGCGCGGCGCCGGAACGCCAACTGCCGCTCGATGATCTGCTCGTGATGGCGCGTCGAGGCCGCCTGATCCTGTGGTCCTCGCGTCTCGGCCGCCGGGTTGAGCCGCGCATGAGCAATGCGCTCTCACTGGGTCGCCGCCGGCCACCGCTGCTGCGCTTCCTCGCCTTACTCGAGCAGCGCCAAGTTGATCCGCAGAGTTGGACGTGGCCAGCCGCGCTGGAGCGGTGCGCACACCTGCCGAGGGTCCGGACCGGACGCAGCATCCTTGCGGTCGAGCGCTGGTGCGTCGCAGACGTGGAACTTGCCCGTTGGTCGCGGGCCGGGGGCGCCTCCCGGCTGCGAGCGGTGTGGCTCTGGCGAGATCGTGAGCGCGTGCCGCGATGGGTTCGGGCCGGCATCGGAGATCAGCTTGCGCTCATTGACCTGGATAACGTCCTCGCAGTTGATCTCCTGGTCGCCGAGCTCGCGCGCGACCCCCGGCACCTCGTAGAAGAGGCGTGGCCCGTCCCCGGAGCCTCGGCAGTGCGGGGTCGGGGCGGCACGCTCGAGCACGAGCTCCTGATTCCCTTTCTCTCACTCGCGCCGGCGAATACGTCGCCGCTCGGGGCTCCTGCTACGACCACGACGGTGGTGCGTCGCTTCCCGCCCGGAAGTCAGTGGCTCTACGTCAAGCTTTACGGGGCCAGCGCCGTCCTGGAGCGCCTGCTGGCTCATCGTTTGGCTCCGGTGTGCGAGCGGCTGGTCGCCGATGGAGCGATTGACCGGTGGTTTGCTCTTCGAATGGAGGACCCAGACGAGCATTTGCGCATCCGCTTGCACGGTGATCCTCGGCGACTGCTAGAGGAGGCATTGTCGGAGCTGCAAGACGCGACGGCCTCGCTGCAGGAGGACGGGCGCATTTGGCGGGTCGCACTCGACACGTATGAACGCGAAGTCGAACGCTACGGAGGCGACGACGGCGTTGAGGCGGCCGAGGAGTTCTTTTGGCACGACTCGTGCCTCCTCGCGGCGATGCTGGACGAGAAGCCAGATGCAGAGCAGCGCTTCTGGGTAGCGGTCGCTGGAAGCATGCATCTGCTCGCGACGCTCAGAGACGACCGCGAGCGCGCGGCCGTGATGGGGGCGGCCCGTGCGGCTTTGCGAGAAGCGCTCGGCGTCGCGACATCGCTCGCCAGGCTTCACGCCGACACGACGCGGCGGGACCTGCCGCTTGTCCGATCACGGGCCCACAGCGAAGATATGGCGAGGGCAACGGCAGCGGCGTTCGAGCGATGGCGCCAGCGGGTGGACATTCCGCTCGCGCGCATCGCCAAGTTGCAAGCGACCGGCAAACTGACGGCCCCGCCGGATGCCGTGGTGACCTCATTCGTTCACTTGCATTGTCACCGGATGCTGAGCGAGGACGGCCGTCGGACCGAGCTGCGCCTCCAGGATCTGCTAGCCCAGCACTACGGTAGTGCCGCGGCACGTACCAGTGAGTCGCGTCCTTGACGGTGGGCTTGCCGGCTACTCTCGGGCGACACCGTGCGCTTGACGCCGCGCGCTCGTTACTCGCGTGGCCCGATCGGACCGCCGAGAAACACAGCGTCCCAGGTTGGCTCCTCGCGCGAGCACGCCGATAGCAGTGCTAGCGCGGCCCCGGCTGCCCCGGTGAGCAGGCTTAGATCGGCACGCCAGATTCGCCCCCCGTCGTTTGCCGGCCAGGACATCGGGAACGGGCCGGCCGCGGGCTCGGGAAGGTGCAAGGCGATTGCATGCATGAGCCAGCGGTGCGCTGCCTCGGCACACGACGGCTCTCCCGTGAGTTGACGCAGCCTGGCAAACAGATGACCGAGGCCCGCGGCTCCGTGGCATAGCCCCGCATCGACGACCAGCGCCGACTCAATCGACCGTTCTGCTGCGCGGCGAGCGACCTCGCTGGCAATCCGGCTCGTGTCGGAGTCGCCCAAGATGCTCGCTGCCTTGGTCAGGGCGATCGCGATACCGGCATCCCCGTAGCACCATGCGAGGCGCGGGCACGCAGGCGGTCGGGGCGGCCCGATCCACTGCGAGAACGCGTATGGCGATGGTCGCGGAATGAGCTGGGCCGTCAGGAAAGAGGCGGCTTCACCGAGCAGCTCGAGAGTGCCAGACGGCGGTTGTGGCGTGGCAGCAATGCTGGCCAGCACGGCCACCACGCCGGCCTGCCCGTGCGCGAGTCCGAGGTTCAACCGGCCGGTCGTGGTTCGGTCGGCGCGAAACTGTGGCGTGGCCCAGGCTACGCCAACCTTCTGCGGCTCGGCACGCGCCGCTAACCGTCCGACGATCAGCTCGACGAGCTCGCCGCCCGGTTCGTGCTGGCCGAGCGTGAGTGCGTATACGCCGATTCCCGCGATACCGCTCACCAGGTCGAATTCCTCGGCTCCTGGCCCGCCGGCGGTCAGCCAGGAGATGAGTCGGCTGTCGATCTTGCTCGTGCGTCCGGGGCCGAGGAGATGGGTGCGCGCCCAGGTTATGCCGCTGAAGCCCGTCCACAGGCCAGGGGCCAGGCGTAACGTGCGCAAGGCAGCGACTGACTCACGCAGCGGACGTTGCCACCCCGTTATCTCGGAGGTGATCTGCTCGCACTCGTGCAGGGACACGGCCACGCCTGCCGCTCCGCCGCAGAGAGAAAACTCCTGCAGTCCATCGGCGACACGGCGGCTGAGGTACTCATATGTCGGAACGAATGCCGCGCGTGCGCGTTCGGCGTCGCTGCCGATGAGACTCGGCTCCCAACTCAGCACGCTCCCTCCTGTCGTTCTGGGCGCTGCGCGGCGCCCGTATCACGGCCGCTCATTTGCGCGGCCGTTGGCGGCGGAGAAAACGCTCCCGCCAGCCGAGGCCGAGCAGGGCGCTCACCCGGGTCCGCTGCGCGCGGCCATCCCGAGGGGACGCCCCGGCCGGCGTGATCAACTGGAAGCTCTCAGCAGGTGGTGTCGATGCACGTACTCTTCTGCGTGCAGTCTTCCGCTCTCATGCCGCCCTGCACCTCGTCGGCATCCTTTGCCTCGAGGTCGCTAACGGATTCCTCGCTGATCTCCAGCTCTTCCTTATCGTCGTCGTCTGGGGACACTTCTCCTCCTCGGATATCGTCGGACATGAACTGCCGGCGTCGCTTGGCGGGAGTTAACCACCTGCCCCGGTAAGTGTCCATGGTCACACCCTAGGAACACCCCTAGACTCGGCGTCCGCGTCGCACGAGCCTCCATGTCCCACTGAGGATCCAGATCGGGTGTTGATAGTCGCCGCTCAGAGGATCAGCAACTCGATAACTACGCTCGGGCTCGTGACAGCGCTGTGCACAGGCGTCGCGCTGCCGCCGGCGATAAGGTCGGCCTGCTCGCGCGGCGGTGCGAGGTCCTCGAGCGCGCCTGCAACGAGACTCAGGCCGGTGCGACCTTCGATTCCAAGGCGCCGGTAGACCCGCGTCAGGTAGGCCTCGACCGACTTGACGCTATAGAAGAGCGCGTCGGCGATCTCGCGGTTGGACGCGCCGGTGAGCGCTGCCCGCGTGATCGCCAGCTCGGTGGAGGACAGGGCCGCCAGACACTCGGCGGCATCGGCCTGCGCTTGATCGATCAGCACGAGTCGCTCCGGTCCGAGCTCGAGGCAGCGTTCGAGCTCGGCCGCGTTTGCGAACGTCAGCATGCTTCCACCTGGGAGCACGACGGTGCCGCGCAGTTGACCGTCGATGACCGCGTACTCCACCCGCGCGCGTCGAACTCCGCTCCGGCTGTGTAGCTCCGAACTCATCGCACCCGAGCCGATCCTAGCGCGGCGCGCGTCAGCTCTCGCTACTCGGTGACGCTTGACTCATGTCCGACGGGTCGTCGGTGACGGTCCACAACCGCACGCGCCCTTGACGGCCGCGAACCTCGTGCTCTCCTACCTCCACCAGTCCGGCGTCGGCGTCCAGCAGGCGGCGCGTAGTGTCGGCCACGAACAGCTGATGCGGGGTACCTTTCGTCATTCCCTCCAAGCGAGCGGCGGTGTTCGTCGTGTCGCCGATCGCCGTGTACTCGAGCCGGCGCTCCGAGCCGACGTTACCCGACATCACGGGCCCAGAGTTCAGCCCGATGCCCATCCGGAAGCCCTCGCCCAGGCCTTCGTCGCGAAGCCATGCGTTGAATTGCTGTAGGCGCTCGAGCATCGACCGTGCGGCCGCGAGCGCGCGCGGGGCGTGATCCGGCTGGTCGATCGGTGCCCCGAACACGGCCATTATCCCGTCGCCCATGTAGGAGACGAGCGTGCCGCCGTGGTCGAGGATCGCGTCGCTCATCTCGGTGAGGTAGCGGTTGAGGATCTCGATAACACGGTCTGGCTCGAGGTTTTCGGCAAAGCTCGTGAATCCACGCAGATCGCTGAACATGACCGTCCCCTGGCGGCGCACTCCCCCCAGCCGCGCACCATCGGCGGCGTCGAGCACCTCCCCGACGACGCTCTCTGGCACGAAGCGCGAGAAGGCCTCGCGAACACGCTCGCGCTCATAGGCGGCGCTCACGCCAAGCAGTGCCGCGGTGCTACCGAGCGTCAACAGGCCCGCCGCGAGCGGGTAGGTCACCTGGACGATCCAGCCGCGGTCAAATGCCACCTGCGCAGCGACGGCGAACAAGGCGAGCAGCGCCGCGCCGGCTACGAGAGCGAGGATCGCGCGCAAGCGCTGAGCGAGGACGGGCGTGGCAAGGCCGAGCACCAGCACGAGCGCGACATCGATCCAACCGGGCGCCGAGCGCAGCGGGAAGCCATCCAGGATCGTGGCGGTCGCCTCGGCCTGGATCTCCGGTCCGGGCATCAGGTCGAGACCAGTCGTCGACGTCGCGTGGAGGTCTCCCAACGACGCGGCCGAGGCGCCCACGACCACGATCTTTCCGCGCACCAAGTCGGCCGGCAAGCTGCCGTCGTACACGCGCCAGAAGGGGATCCGCACTAGCGTTCCGGGAGGCCCATGGAAGTCGATCCATGGCGTCGCACCGGCATCGGCGGGCACGGCCACGCGGTGTCCGAGGAACCGCTCCGCAGTCGCCAGGGGGAAGCTGGTTAGACCGCCAACGCTCAGGCTCGTGCGGCGGATCACGCCGCCGGGATCGTTGGGGAAGTTCGAATCGGCGGGCGTGGCGAGGCTATAGGCGAGGCCGGTGCCGCCGCCAAAGATGCGCGTGCTGCCGTGCGGCCCAACCTCAGTCGTTGCCAGCACGACATTGTCGGCACGGCGCACAGACTCAATCAGCTCGTCGTCCTGCTGCGGCTGGCCGCTGGGCTCGGTGAACTGGATATCGACCGCGATCGTGCGCGCGCCGTCCGCGACAAGATTGTCGATTACTCGCGCGTAGTACCCGCGCGGAAACGGGAAAAGCTCAGCCAGATGGTTGAACGTCCCGTCGTTGATCTCGACAACAACGATGTCGCGGGACGCGGGGCGCGAGCCACGTACGGCGAAGCGCGTATCGACTGTGCGCAGCTCCAGCCCATTCAGGATTTCGGCGCCACGCGCCGCAAGTGTCAGGGCGACGAGCAACAACCCCGCGCCGAACAACAGCATCGTGCGTAGCCTGCGACGGCGCCGTAACACCTGCCTCACCGCCCGCCGACGAGCCGCACCGACGTCATACCTCGAGCCAGCAGGCGGCATCTCGACTTGGTTGCGCCCCCGCGACCATGCCCACTAGCTCATCAGTTCGCCACGCACCACGCAAGGTGACCGGTGTCCACTCGAGTCCAATTGGCCGATCCCGCGATCGTTGCTCGATCCCTCGATGCTAGGCTTCGCCGCGTTTCGCCCCTTCGCAGCCATGCGCCATCGAAGCTCCATCACCTCGATCTCGCACGCTGAGCAGCTCGAGCGTTCCGCGCCAGAGCTGCTCGCCACGGGACATCGCGGAGAAGAAGCGTCCGAGCGGGTCTGACGCCCGGTGCGCGTGCACTTCTGCGGCGTGCGCGGATCGACCCCCGCACTGGGAGCCGAGTTTGCGCGCTACGGCGGGCATACGCCGTGTCTCGCAGTGGTTCGCGACGACGCCTCGCTCCCGACGCTGATCCTCGATAGCGGCACGGGCATACGCGCTGTCACGCCGCTGCTCGATGGTGCACCGTTCGCCGGCACGATTCTGTACAGCCACCTGCACTGGGACCACTTCCACGGTCTGCCGTTTTTCGCCGGCGCCGACCATGACGACGCCCGCGTCGCACTCGCGCTTCCGAAACCAATCGCGCCGGGAAGTCCCGGACCAGAGGCACTGCTCGAGCGTGCGATGTCCCCGCCGCACTTCCCGGTGACGCCTGGCGAGCTGCGCGGCAACTACAGCTTCCACGCGATCGAGCCGGGCGAGCACAAGTTGGAAGGGTTCGAGATCCTCGCGCGCGAGGTTCCGCACCGCGGCGGCCGGACGTTCGGTTACCGCATCAGCGACGGGCATGCGACGCTCACCTACATACCCGACCACTGCCCGACAACGCTCGGCCCCGGCGAGGACGGCTGGGGCGCCTACCACGCGAACGCCATCGAACTCGCGTCCGGCGCCGACGCGCTTGTGCACGACGCGACGCTGCTGCCCGACGAGCTCGCCGCGAATGCGCAGTACGGTCACGCGGCAGCCGACTACGCCGTCGAGCTCGCCAAGCGCGTTGGCGCCCGCGTCGCCGTCCTCTTCCACCACGCGCCGGAACGTACCGACGATGAGTTGGACGCGCTCGCGCTACGTCTCCCGGACGCGATCGTCGCGTCCCAAGACACGATGCTCGAGCTGTGAACGGCGCTGTCATGTGCGGCGGACGTTCCGGACTACAGCTGGGTTTGGTGGAAGCTGCGCCCCCCATCCCCGATTGGGAACGGTCGAGGTTCGGGCCCTCGACGCACAGACATCACTCGCCGATACCGCAGCATTGGGTTGCGCTCGCGCACTGCCTCGCCCGTCATGCGGCCGATTCACAGCCACCGGCCGATCTGCCGCCGGAGATCCTCGAGGAAGCAACCTTTCGCGCCGTCCGCTTCGGCGTCGCCGCTCGTCTACCCGACGCCGACGGAACGCGCGCGGGGTTCGCGAATTGCTCGACCGGACACTCGAGACGGCATCCGCATACGGCGCCGAACTTCACTCCGAGCCGGACCTGGAGCGGCTACCAGCCATCGCTGCCGACCGCGGCGGCGCAGGCCGCCAGCGCCGCATATATGAGATTGCGGGCATTCACGCACTCGTGCGCACTGACCGCACTCAGCGCCGCCGACGACAGTGGCTGGGGCGGAGCTGGCCACCGCGTCCTGCGCTCTTAGGCGTTTATCCGTCGATCAAGTTGTGTTGGGTGCCGCGCGCGATCAACGCGTCGACGCCGCGAGTGATCTCGTCGACGCCGCGGGTGATCTGGTTGGCGCCGAGCAACGTGGCGATGCGGCGAGGCGCTCGCACTCGTTGACCACTCTCAGCACGGTCTTTGCGCGCGATCTGAAGCAACGCCAGAATCGGCGGCGCGTCAACTGGGAGATCCACGATCTCAACAGCATCCAGAGCCCCGACCAGAGCTAGTAGACGCTCGACCTGCCGGAGCCCGCGAACCAGGACCAGCCGCCGCCCGTCGCGGCGAGCGCTACGAGTCGCGTCGACGATCGCGCCAACGCCTGAGTTGTCGACGCGCGTCAAGCCGCGAATATCGACGACAACGATCCGCGCGCGCCGCGTGACTTGGCCCAACACTTGCGTAAGCTGCGGCGCCGTCGCGCGATCCAACTTACCGGTGACGCGAACCCATGCCGTGCCGCGACCGCCGTGGCCCAACGTGCAGCCAAACGCCGGCCCAGCTGCTGCCAACGGATTGGAAAGAGAATCAGAACCGACCTGCGGGTGGGTCATAGCGAACCTCCGAGGGGGTGAATAGATCCTCGAAAGTCAGCTCATGCTGCCGGCCAGTTTCGGGCCGACTTCACGACCATGCCCTTCGCCAATCAGGCTACTCCGGGGTCCGGCCTGGCGCAATAGCGTCGCGCGGTTCGAGGTCGCCTACGTCGACGCCATTCGCGGACGATCCGGAAAATCAGTCGCTGGCGTCGTTGCGTTCGCGCTCGCGCTCAGCGCGATAGGCGGCAACGGCCGCATAACGCTCGCTCGGCGACGTGGCGCGCGCGAGCGCGCTGGCAAACCGTTGCGCAGTGTCGTCGACCTTGTACTCGTTTTGTGTGTAGGGCACACCGAGATCGTCCTCCAGCGAAGGTTGCCGGCATGGGTAAGTTCCTCCCCCATGCGATCCGGCGACCGCCACTCGTGCCTGCATGCTTCTACCTGCGACGCGTAACTCCACGTCGCGCGCGCCCGGGTTGATCCGGCCCCCAAAAGGCGGGCCAGCGCGGTCAGGGCCGACCCGCTGCGCCACCAGACGGTTAGTCATCCCGTCCAGCCGGGTGCGCCACCCCGTGCGCTGCGCTTGGAGCGTCAGACGTCAAGCGGCCGTGCGAGCGACGAGATGCGCTCGATACACCTGATGAGGCCTTCGTAAACCGCTAGATCAGCGTGGAAAAGGTTAGGGGCGTCGGGTCCGCCTGCCTCGTTGATGGCCCCCGACAACTCGTCGGCTCGATCGCTCAGGGCCTCGACGAGGAGTGGCGTACAGAGGACGCAGCCGGCTTCAGCCGCCTGGATTACCTCCGCGCAGCCCTCGAGAATCGTCTGACGTTTCTTGATGTCAGCGGCGGTCGGAGGAGCCACCGGCCAGTCGGGCCAGCGCCAATCGTCGAACAGCGGATGGAGGGCAGCGCGCACCGCATGAATCTCTTCGCTCGTGCCGTTGAACGTCGGCTTGCCGTTCACGATGGCCGTCACCTCGTCGTCGGCGATCGCCGCCGGTGCCTGGTGCTTTGTGCGCTCGTCGACCGGCGCATAGTTGGCGATCAAGGTAGCGACGTCATACTCGGTCACATATCCGGTGTAGTGGTAGCGGACACGCACCCTGTTGCCTTTCACGGCCAGAACGTCAAGGGGTGTGTGGGCGATCTTGTCTTGCCACACCTCACCTGCCTGCGGGGTCGCTTGTGTCATGGCCCGGATGATCTCTCGGGTCGCGCGGGGCACAGGGTGAAAAACACGACCCGTATTAGAACGATCGTCACTCGGCCGAAACGCTCAAAGCCGACGCTCGCGCTTATTTCACCGCAGCGCTTCCTTGCCGGCGAGCTCTGTAAGTGCGCAAATGTGCCTCCTCCGCCGCGCCGAGCGCCGTCTCAGGGCAGCGCCCGCGTGCTGCTGGTCGTTCCTTACGAGGATCCGGTCGCCCCCACAGGCGGCGGCTGGGTGAACACCCACACTGCTCCGGCGAGATCGTGGTCGGTCGGACCGCCAATCAGGATCGTGCTCGCATCGCTCGAGATCGCCGCGCTCGAGCCGAACTCGCTGGCGCCGCTCGCCGCGCTGGGCGTGAGCTTCGCCCCTTCCTGGGCCCAGCCACCGGCGGTGCGCGTGAATACCCAGCTGGCCCCGCCGAAGAAGTCGTCAAACGGACCGCCGATGACGGCCGTGTTGCCGTCGCCCGAGAGCGCCACGCTAGTGCCGAACGCGCCGCGGCCTTTCTCGCCGCTCGGCGTGAGCTCGCCGCCGGCGCTCCAAGTGGTCGCGGTGCGATCGAACACCCATACGGCGCCGGCGAATTTGTTGTTGCTCGGCCCGCCGAGAAGCGCCGTGTTGCCGTCGCCGGAGAGCGCCACGCTATCGCCGTAGCTCTGACTGCTGCCGCTGTGTCCACTCGCCGGCAGCTTCGGTCCCTGCTGGGACCAGCTCGTCCCGGAGCGCACGAAGACCCACGCCGGCCCGGCGCTGCGCTTGCTGATGCCGCCGACGAGGCCCGTGTTGCCATCGCTCGAGAGCGCTACGCTCGAGCCGAATTTGCCGCCGTGGCTTGCGCCGTCCCCAACCAGCGCGGACCCTTGCTGGGTCCACGTTGCGCCCACTAGCGCAAAGACCCACACTGCGCCGACGCCGTGGTTCCCGGGACCGCCAATCAGTGCCGTAGCGCCGTCACCGGAGAGCGCAACGCTCGCACCGAACCCGCTCGATTTGCTCTCGCCGCTTGCCTCGAGTGGTGCGCCCTGCTGGGCCCAACTCGTGCCGTTGAACGTGAAGACCCATACCGCGCCGATGCCTTTGGAAGTCTTCCCGCCGACCAGCGCGGTTTCACCGTCGCCAGAGAGTGCAACGCTCCCGCCAAAATGACTCGCCCCTTGAGCTGTCAGCTTCGGCCCTTGCTGCGCCCAACTCGTGCCGGTGCGCACGAACACGTAGGCGGCTCCCCCACCGCCGCTGCGCCGCTCACCAACCAACGCCGTGTCCCCGTCCGCCGACAGCGCCACGCTGTGGCCAGCCTGGTTGTCAGCGTCTCGGGGGGTGGTCGTCAGCTTCGCGCCTTGTGGAGTGAACGCGTCGACGCTCAGCTCGGCCGCGGCTACCGACGCGGCGCCGGCGCCCAAGCAGAGCGCCGCAGTGAGCATCGCTAGGCGCGCTCGCCGTGCCCGTCGGCGAGAAGCACGGGCTCGCAGCACGGCGTGGGCGTCGGCGCTCGCATCCATCAACTCAACCTCTCGTCTGTTTTCGGGGTGCGCCGCGCCAGTGAGAGCGCGTCAGCGATAGTAGACGTCGACGGTCGTGCCGATCTCTACCCAATTGCGGATCGTCAGCGAATCCGGAATCGGCACGCGCAGGCAACCGTGGCTCGCGGCGTAGGCCGGGACCTCCGCATAGCCATGGATCGCGTCGCCGCCATTGAAGAAGCTCGAGTTGACCATGCCGTCGTTGTTGGTTCCGTACTCCTGCATGTAGACGCTGAACGTTCCGAGCTGGGTCGGAGTCGATGGCTTGCCGGAGCTCATCGGATAGAGCGCCTCAACGTGGCCGCCGGCGTCAATCAGCGCGAGTACCTGATGGGTCAGGTCGCCTTCGACATGGCGACCCTGCCCTGGGTAGCGAACCGTGAATGCGCCCTCACCCTCGGCGAGCTTCGCAAACACCTCCGGGTCCGCCACGTCGTTCCGAGCCATGCCGGTCATCTTGCGAAACGCGAGCACGGCGCGCGCGGTGCGGGCGTCGTAGACGCCAGGAGCACCGACGACGTAATGGAGGGCCGAAAGCTCGTCCTGGAGCAAGCTCACCTGCGGTCCTTGCTCCCCGAGCGCGAGATCCTGTCCAGCGGCGGCCACGGTGGCCCGCGCGGCAAAGGCTGCCGGTGCGGCGGCAAGAGCCAGGGCGCAGAGCGCGCCAGTTGCCGCTACGAATAGAAGCCGCGTGTAGCGCATGGCGCGGCAGCGTAGCAAACCGATTGGCAGCGAACCCCACCTCGCCCAAGCCCCGGGCGAGCGTGCGGCGTATGCTCCAGCCATGGATGACAGCGCGGTCGCAGGCCACATCGAGGAGCTCGTCGCCGAGGAGCATCGACTGCTGAGCGGCGCCACGGGCGCTGGGCTGAGCGCCGAGCAACATGCGCGCCTGGAGAAGGTCCGCGTGGAGCTCGATCGTTATTGGGATCTGCTGCGCCAGCGCCGCGCGCGCGAGGAGTTCGGGCTCGACCCTGACTTCGTCGGGCCGCGGGGCGACGCGACGATCGAGAACTTCCAGCAGTAGCCCGGGCGCTCGGTGCGCGCGCAGCACACCGCCGCCTCCCAGCAAGCCCGCAAGCTCAGTTCAGGCCGACGCCCATCGCTCGCGCCGGCACCTCGCCCCAGAGCCGCTCGAGGTCGTAGAACGCGCGCACCTCGGGTAGGAACACGTGGACGATCACGTCGAGGTAGTCCAGCAGAACCCAGTGCGCCTGCGTCAAGCCCTCGATGCGCCTCGCCGCGACCCCGTGCTCCTGCTTCATTCCGAAGCGAATCCCGTCGCAGATCGACTTGACTTGACGATCGCTGGTTCCCGAGCAGATCACGAAAAAGTCGGTGTAGTCGATCGTGCCCCGCAGGTCGAGCTCGACGATGTCAAACGCTTTCTTGTCCGCTGCCTGGCTGGCGATCGCCTGGGCCAGCTCCTCGGGCCTCACGAGTAGAGCCTCCGTTGGTCGATGTAGTCGCTCACCGCGTCCGGGACAAGGTAGGTGATCGGACGCCCGCTGCGGACACGCTGGCGCAACGCCGCTGAGGAGATGTCGACGCGCGGGACCTCAACGTAGCTCACGCGTTCGGCGCTGCCGAGCACCGCGAGCTGCTCGCGGACCTCCTCGCGCCTCGCGCCAACGCGCTCGGCAACCGCAAGCCGCGCCAGCTCGAGGATCGCCTCGGGTTCACGCCACGTCGGCAGCGAAAGAGCCATGTCGCCTCCGACGATGAACGTCAGCTCGTCACCCGGCTGGCTCGCATGGATCTCACGCAGCGTATCGACCGTGTACGACGGGCCGTCGCCCCTCGCCTCCAGTTCAGACACGCCGAGCCAGTCGCTGTGCGCCGCCGCTGCGAGGCGGCACATCGCCACGCGGTGCTCGATCCCCGGTTCGTCGGGCATCGCCTTGTGCGGCGGGATGCCGGCCGGCATCAAAAGCACGCGCCCCAGCTCGAGCTGCGAGCGCGCCTCGCTCGCGACGAGCAGGTGCGCGATGTGCGGCGGGTTAAACGTCCCCCCGAGGACGCCGATCCGCCTCGGTCCTGGGGGCGCCGCCGCGCCTTCAGCTGCGGACGTGACCGTCGCCCTCGATCAGGTACTTGTACGTGCACAGCTCGCGCAGCCCGATCGGCCCGCGCGCGTGAAGCTTCTGCGTCGAGTTGCCGATCTCCGCGCCCATCCCGAACTCGGCGCCATCGGTGAAGCGCGTCGAGGCGTTGACGTAGACGCACGCCGCATCGACAGCCAGCTGGAAGCGCTGCGCCGCGTCATGGTCGCGCGTCACGATCGCCTCGGAGTGACCGCTACCGTGCTCGGCGATGTGCTCGACCGCCGCCTCGAGCGAGTCGACGACAGCGACCGCGAGTGTCAGCGCCAGGTACTCGGTGTCCCAGTCCTCAGCGCTCGCGAGGCCGACCTCGACCGGCCGCGATAGCTCGCGGGCGAGCTCGTCGCCGCGCAGCTCGACCCCCGCGCCGACCAGCGCCGCCGCGACAGCGGGCAGGAAGGCGGCCGCGACGTCGCGGTGCACGAGCAGCGTCTCGGCGGCGTTGCAGACCCCTGGGCGCTGGACCTTGGCGTTCAGCACGATCCGCCGCGCCTGCTCGAGATCGGCCGAGGCGTCGACGTAGACGTGGCAGTTGCCCGACGCGGCATAGATCACCGGCACCGTCGCGTGCTCGAGTAGCGCCGCCTTCAGCCCCTCGCCGCCGCGCGGGATGATCAGGTCGATTTGGGCGGTCTGTGTGGCCAGCTCGCGCAGCTCTTCACGACCACCCCCCTGAATGACCGCGATCGCGCCCTCCGGCACGCCGGCGCCGCTCGCCGCCTCGGCCGCGACGGCACCGAGAATCGCGTTCGAGTGCGCCGCGCTCGAGGATCCGCGCAGCACCGCCGCGTTGCCTGACTTCAGGCACAGCGCGGCGGCGTCGATCGTCACGTTCGGCCGCGCCTCATAGACCACGGCGATCACGCCGAGCGGCACCCGCAGCTTGCGAATCTCGAGGCCATTCGGCCGTCGATAGCTTTCGAGCAGCTCGCCGACCGGATCGGGCAGCGCGGCGATCGCGCGGACACCCCGAGCCATCGCGGCGACTCTCGCCGGCGTGAGGGCGAGCCGATCGACCAGCGCCTCGCTGAGGCCCGACGCGCGGCCGGCCTCGAGGTCGAGCGCGTTCGCATCGAGGATCTCCGCGACGCGCTCCTCGAGTGCCATCGCGATCGCCTCGAGCGCCGCGTCCTTGGTCTGCGTGTCGAGCGTCGCCAGAACCCGCGAAGCGCGCTTGGCCGCCCGGCAAACGTCACTGAGCGATTCTGCGGCAATGGCCATGCCCAAAGGTTACGGATCTTCGCCGCCCCGGCGGATCCGCACTTGCACGAGGCTCCGCCGCTCGAGCTAACTCACGACTTCGTGACGGCGCTTGCGCCCGTGTCCGTCACGGCGAGACAGCGATTCGTAGCACTGCACGACACGACGGTTGGGAGTCGGCCAAGGCCGAGCGCCGAGGTGGGCGTCCAGGACGCGCCGTCCCATTCGAGCGCGAGACCCGTGGTGGATGATGTCGCAACACAGAAAGACGGGGTGGTACATGACACCGACGTCAATGCCGGCGCCCGACCGCTCACGGTGCTGTAGAGCCATGTGTACCCGTCCCAGATGAGTGGTTTGGTCCGCGTACCCACCGCTACGCAGAACGTGGCCGAGGCGCATGACAACTCGCTCATGAACCCATCGTCTCGGGGTATCGCGTTCCCCAGCGATTCTGCGTTGCCAGAGCTCCAGCGCCACGCGGACCCGTTCCAGTAATCCGGGAGGTTGTCGTGGATGTTCGCGCAGAACCCGCTCGATGCGCAGCTCAGCACGCCGTTGCCGTCGGTGCCGCCGGTCGCGCCGTCCCGTTTGCTCCATTCCGTGCCGTTCCACACGAAGGATCCGACGTTGCCGAGGGCCATGCAGAAGTGGGTACTCGTGCACGACACGCCATGGACGAGGTCGTACTCGCCCTCCTGACCGACGTCGGTGTAGAGCTTGACCGGCGCTTGCCAGCTGGTTCCGGTCCAGGTGATTGTGTAGTTGACGGTGCGCGCCATCGTGCTGGAAGAGCCGATTGCGACGCAGAACGACGACGTCACGCAGGACACGCCGCCAACGTGGGCGACGCTACGACTGATGCTGGGCGCAGCGTGCCACGACGAGCCATCCCAAACGCCTGCCCGGCCTGTCACACCCACTGCCAGACAGAAGCCGACGCCTGCGCAGCTGAGACTCGTCACCTGGCCCTGACCGCTGGCCGGCGCATACCCGGGCACTGATCTCCACGTCAGCGCGCCGGACGCAAGCGCCACGCTACTGAGCGACATCGATGTCGCGGCAACCGCGGCGACGATCGCGCCCGCGACGACAACCCTCCCCCACCCGTGCCTACCGCGTCGCATCGCACGAACGTTACCGCGCGGTCAGGCGGGTCATCAGCCGCGGCCACAACCACAAATTCAGAGGGCTCATTTACGGTGACTGCAGTTGCAGGCATGTACACGCACGCTAACTCCCCTGCATTCGGCACGATTCTCACCAGGGGCGGAACGACGTGTCGGGATAGTCTCGCGCGATGCGGCGCCGGGCGGGGGGTTTTGCAGCAGCGCTGTTCTCGGTCGCGTACTTAGCAGTTAGCCGGGCCGGTGTGTCTGCGTCCCGCGCGGCGCGCAGACACGGTTCTCGACGGCTTCTAGGTCGCGTCGCGGTATCGATCTTCTTTGCTGCGTTGTGCCTTCCGGCGGCGTCGTCTGCGTCACCGCGGGCCCGACTAACGATCAAGGTGCCAGGGAGTGTCAGCGTCGGCGGCTTGGTCACCGTCCAGGGACAAGCGTCCCACGCCGGGACGACGAGCGTCGTCGTCGTTGAGCGTCGCACTCATTCCGGTTGGACCACTGTCGCGGAGGGGTGGCCCAGCGCGCGCGGACGATTTACGTTCACCTGGATCGTCGGGAAGCGGGCCGGCGTCTTGTCGGTCAGGGCGGTTGCCTCCCGCCACGGTCGCGCGCTCGCCACATCGCGAACACGCGAACTCGTTATCCACGCGCGCCATGGTGGGGCCGCCGTTGCCGTATCCGCGAACACGCGCGTGCTCGCTCCCTCCACCGTGTCCTCTGTGCCCGCTCCTGGGAGCTCCGGGAAGCTGACCTACTCGGGCGGCAACACCCTCCAGGTGGGGCAGATCGTGGCCATCGGGCAGGGAGCTGCGACGCCCGACGGTTTCCTCGGCCGGGTGACCGGGGTCGTGGTCAACGGGCAGCAGACCACCGTGACCACGCAGCCTGCAACCTTGTTGCAGGCGGTCCCATCGGCGTCATTCAACGAGGCGATCGCCTCCTCGGCCGCCGTGATGCAGCGGGCGAGGCGCGCTCTGGCCCATGCGGCCGATACGTCGGTGACTTGCCAAGGCTCGGCCGAGGCGAGCGTCACGCCCGAGATCTCGTTCGGCACCTCACTTGATCTCGCTGGCCAGTGGTCGCTGCTCCACGGACTTGAAAGCGTCAGCTTGACCGCGGGGGCGCACGCTACTGCTTCGCTGACCGCCACGATCGAGGGGCAGGGGTCGTGCTCGCTCTCGCCGACGACGGTGTTCGAGTTCGAAGGACCCGAGGCCACGTTCTTCGTCGGCCCGGTACCGGTGGTGCTCACCTCGCAGATATCGGTCGACCTTGATGCGGGCGCCTCCGCCAGCGCCCAGGCGACCACCGCGATCAGCGGCGGCTTCTCCGCCCAGGCCGGAGTCGGGTGGACCAAGGGCGCCGGGTTCTCCCGAATCGAGCAGTTCACCCCAAACTTCACCTACACGCCGCCCACCGTCACGGCCGACACCAGCATCGAAGCCGACCTGACGCCGAACATCGACGTTCTCTTGTACGGCGTCGCCGGTCCCCAGCTGAGCTTCAAAACCGGCTTGGACTTCGATGCGTCCACCACGCAAGACCCCTGGTGGACCCTGACCGCACCCGTCGATCTCAGCGCCAGCCTCGATATTCCCGCGCTCAAGCTCTCTAGCCCCAGTCTCGACCTATACAGCCACACGTTCACGATCGCCTCGGCGAGCGGACCGTTCCCCAAATCTACGTTCGACGGAAGCCCCGGGACTGGGGCGCCGCCGAGCACGATGGGGCCGTACACGATGCAGAGTTTCGGGACGGACGCAACGCCAGAGGGCGAAGACGTCACCGACGTAGATGGACCCACCGGCGAAATCACGTTCGATAATCCGCTCCAGCACGACTTGGCCGGTGACGATTGGCAGACCTGGAGCAACGGCTACTCGGGTGACGTGTATGAGGACGACACCCCGGACGACGGCAATGAAGACTTCGAGGTTACGATCACGCTTCCACCTAAGACGGGCGCGTTTTACCTCTACGCCGAGCCGGACGCCTTTGAGGACTTCGACATGTCGGCCACCGCCAACGACGGCACGACGTCGGGCGACACGACCGTGTACGGGCAGGGTGGCGCTCAGTTCTTCGGCTTCTACGCGCCATGTGGCCAGAGCATCTCCTCTGTCCAGGTCACCGATACCGGCGGAGACAGCGCAATGGCGGTAGGCGAGTTCGGCATCGCCCCGAGCTGCTGAAGCGCAGATATCAACGACTCGCTAAACGTATGGCACCCTTTCAACTATGGCGCGCGAGTCGAGCCGGCACCGACGGAACGCCCTGAGCGCGGCAGGTCTTGGGTTCGCGCTGCTGCTCGGCGGTTGCGGCTCCTCGGGTAGCGGTGTCGCCCACCTAGGAAAAGAGAAGCGCACGGTCACGAAGCCTGCAGCCGTCGTCACGCCGCAGAGCTTGCCTGCGATTGAGACGGCGGTGATTAAGTTCGCCACCTGCATGCGCTCGCACGGCGTCGTGAACTTCCCTGATCCGGGGGCGCCGGGCGGCACGAGCTCGACTAAGGAAGTGATCGACCCGAACTCGCCGACGGTGAAAAGCGCGGTCGAGGCCTGCAAGTCGTTGCTCCCGAGCGCCGCTTCGGGCACCTTCCCTACGCTGAGTGGAGCGCTGCAGTCAGATTTCCTGAGGGCCGTGGCGTGCATGCGCAAGCACGGCGTGGCGAACATGCCTGACCCGACCTTCGTCGACGGCGTGCCACACTTCCCGGGCATCATCAAGAAGATCGACTTGAACTCGCAGACGTTCCAGTCCGCATTGGCGACGTGCAAGTCGCTGCTGCCGGGCGGCGGCGCACTCTAGCCGAGGAGAAGTAGCCGTCAAGGCGCGTCATCGAGATTCCGTCGCCGCCTAGGCCGCCCCAAGTCGCGTTGGGGTCGGGGTTGCTAAGGAGTGGCTCCTGGGCACAGCGGGCGACTCCGCAGAAGCTGCGGTCATGATCACGACATGTCGCGCTGGCGCTCGCCATATGACCGCGAGATTCTCGGCCTGGCAGTGCCGGCCTTGGGTGCGCTTGCCGCCGGACCGCTCTACTCGCTTGTCGACACCGCGATCGTTGGTCATCTCGGCGCGAAGCAGCTCGCTGCACTCGCACTCGCCGCTACGGTGCTCGCAGCAGTCGTCGAGCTCGCAGACTTCTTGTCCTACGGCACGACCGGGCAGGTCGCGCGTCTACACGCTGCTGGTGCGAGTCTCGAAGCGGGCGAGATCTTCGCTCAGGCTCTGTGGCTAGCCGCAGCGGCAGGGGCGGTAGCTGTGGTCGTGCTGCTGCTCGGTGGAGGACCGTTTCTGTTGCTGATCGGCCAAGGCGCGCACGTCCAAGGGAGGGCTCACGAGTACCTCGACATCGCCGTCTGGGGAGTGCCGGCGCAGCTGGTCGCGCTAGCCGGCGAAGGCTGTATGCGTGGAGTCGGCGACCTGCGAACTCCGCTGCGGATTCTTGTCATAGCGAATGCCGCGAATGTCGTGCTCGAGGTCGTGCTGGTGTACGGCGCCCACCTCGGGCTCGTCGGCTCGGCGCTCGGCACACTCGTCGCTCAACTCGGCATGGGCGTCGCTTTTGGGCGGCTCATGCTCGCAGCGCCAGCCCGCAGCAGGAGGCCAAGCAGAGCGCTGATTCGTCCGCTGCTGCGGACCGGCAGTCACCTCACCGTGCGGACCGCCGCGCTTCTCGGTGCCTTCACCCTCGCGTCAGCGCTCGCCGCGCGGTTCGGGACCGCGGCACTCGGCGCTCATCAGGTCGCCTTCCAGCTCTTCCTTTTCCTCGCGCTTGTGCTCGACGCTATTGCGATCGCCGGCCAGATCCTCGTCGCACGGCTCCTCGGTAGTGGCGACCCCGACGGCGCGTGGCGCGCCGCCGTGCGGATGATCTGGTGGTCGATTGCCTGGGGCACCGCGTTTGGGCTGGTGTTTGTGCTTGCGAGCGGTATCGGACCGCACGCGTTCACGAGCAATGTCAAAGTCCTCAGCGACAGCCACCACGTTTGGGTCCTGCTCGGCGTGATGCAGCCACTCGCCGCCGCCGTGTTTGCACTCGACGGCATCCTCATCGGTGCGGGCGACACTCGCTACCTGGCCTGGGCAATGGCGGCCGCCATCGCGGTGTTCGTGCCACTCGCGCTCATTGCTAGCAACGTCGCAGGCCTTTGGTGGGCACTGGACGCGCTGATCGCAGCTCGTCTGGTGACACTCATGCCGAGGTTCTTGCGCAAACGCTGGGCCGTTACCGGAGCGCGCCTCGCGAGCAGTCGCGGAGGAAGCTGACCCCGTTCGGCGCCAGCGCTACACGGCCGCGTTGAGACCCGCGACCGTGCAGCGTGCCCCGTTAGAGAGCAGTCTTGGCCAGATCTCCCTCTTCTTGCTGCTAACGCGGCCTTCGGCCGCGGGTTCGACCGCCGCTTCAGAGCTCGCCGTCGTAGTAGTCGAGGTTCTCGCCTCGGCGAACCCGCACCTTGTCGTTTAGATCGCTGGAGTCGGTCCAGACCGAGATCTTGTTCGAGTCGGGGTAGACGCAGTAGCCGATTGCATCGTTATTCGAGAACATGACAATCCGGACCATCGTGGTCCCGTTGTTCGTTGTCTTGTGCGCGCCGCTAGGCCCCGTCGGGAACACAGTAATGTCGCCGCGGTTAAGTACATCCTCGCCTTCCGGGTGGCGAACCGTCAATTGGCCCTCCAAGACGAGAAGCCATTCCTCCTCCGATTCGTAGTGGTACGGGCACACCGACTCGCCTGGCGGGAGCTCATAAACCGTGGCTCCCAGACGGGTCGCACCGATGCTCGCACCGAAGCGGTTCGCGCCGGCGGCATACTGCACAGGGTCACCATCGTCGTATGTCACTGGGGCATCGAAGACATTGAATTTGCGCATCCGGCCATTCCAGCACTTTGAAGCGCCGCGAGCTGCACGAGGAGGGCGGAGCTCACCCATTGAGTACCGCTTGCGCCCAGCCGCAATGCTGGGCTAACGCGAGAGCGAAAGTTCGCGAAAGCAGTGGGGTCCGCGGGGCGCCGTATGTTGCAGGTGTGGCTCACACGCGCCTCTACCGGGCGGGGAAGCTCGTCCTCGAGAACTTCCCGGTAGCGGACATCTCGGAGTATCTGCGCGACGAGGGCTCGTGCGTGTGGCTCGATTACTGCGCGCCGACCAAGGTCGAGCTTGGCACGATCGTCGAGGAGTTCAATCTGCACCCGCTTGCCGTTGAGGACGCGGTGGCCGAGCACCAGCGGCCCAAGCTGGATCGCTACGACTCCCACCTGTTCATGAGTGCCTACGTCGTCAAGTTGGACGCCGAAAGCGGCGAGTTGCGTACGCGAGAGATCGGCGCGTTCATCACGCCGCAGGCGTTGATTACAGTCCGCAAAGACGAGGAAGTGCCGATCGAGCCGGTGCTCGCGCGCTGGAATGAGTCGGCGGAGCTGGCCGTGAACGGGGTGGCCTTCTTGCTCTGGGGGCTCCTCGACGTGGTCGTCGACGGCCATTTCGCCGCGGTCCAGGCGCTCGACACGGAAATCGAGGCGCTTGAGGATCTGCTGTTCGATGCGCGGTCGCGCGACACGGACGTGCAGCGGCGCTCGTTCGAGCTACGCAAGAGCCTCGTGCTGCTGCGCCGGATCGTGTTGCCGATGCGCGAGGTCGTGAACTCCTTGCTGCGCCGCGACCTGCACGTGCTGTCCGACGCGATGACGCCCTATTACCACGATGTCTACGACCATGTGCTGCGCGCGACGGAGTGGACGGAGTCCCTCCGCGATCTCGTCACGACGATTCTCGAGACGAACCTGACGATCCAGGGGAACCGGATGAACCTCGTGATGAAGAAGGTCACGAGCTGGGCGGCGATCATCGCCGTCCCGACCGCGATCACCGGCTTCTACGGTCAGAACCTTCCCTATCCCGGTTTCGCCACGCACTGGGGCTTCTGGTTCTCGAGTGCGGTGATCATCGTTGCTTCCGTACTGCTTTATTGGCGATTCCGACGCAGCGAATGGCTCTAGCCGGACGCGTTGAGCTCAACCGTCGCGCCGTCGCCCCCGCGCTGACCGCCCGAAACAGCACTAGCAGCCACTGCCCCAGTAGAGACGACTGCGCTCTGCATTCGCCCAGTCGGGCTGGTTGGGCGAATCCGGGAGCGCGACATACGAGGCTCGGGGCCCGCCTCCTGAGCATGGTGGTGATCCGGCATAATCGGACTTGCCTGGGCGTCCACGAGAGGAGCAGCGGATGAGAGCCCGCGCGGCCGTCGCGCTCAGCGCGACGATCGCTGTGTTCGGCGCCGCTGATCTGGCGTTCGCCGCGACGGCTGTCAAGCCACCGGCCGGCACGCCGAACCTCGTGCAGATGGTCCTCGCTCCGGCCGACCTCGCGAGCAGCGACGGCGTCGCCGCCAGCGGCTACATAACTCCGCCGCAGGGCTTCAGCGCAGCGTACGCCGCAACGCTGTTTCCCTCGGTGACGAGCGACGGCGTCAAGTACGCCTCGGTCACCAGCGAGGTCGCGGTCGCCCCGGAGGTCGGCGATGCGACCGTGCAGCTCGCGTACGAGTATTCGCACTACTACAGCCCTGGCGGCCGGCGCCGGTTCGTCCGCGCGGTCGCCAAGATCAGCCCGAAGCACGGGCCCGATCACCTGACGGCGAGGAACTTCGCCTACTCCGGCGTCGGGCAGGCCGGGATCGGCGACGGCTCCTACATCGAGACGCTGACGCTCCACGAGCACCACCGACGCGTGCGGCAGGTCTATCTGGTCTACGTCACCGGGACCTACTACGTCTACGTCAACCTGGTCGGGACGGTGAACGAGGCCGTGCCGCAGCGCGACGCCGTCGCGCTCGGGCGGACCGTCGCGGCCCACATGGTGACCGTACTCGGGGGCGGCGGGACGACTGGCGCGAGCGGGACCACGGGGACGAGCTAGCGGCCGAGCGCGTCGGGGAGCGCGCTCCTGCCGGCCGCCGGTGCGCTAGCGGTAACCGACGGCCACGGTGGCAGGTTGCTGAGCGGGCCGGAAGTCTGTCGGCCCGCTCTCGCGATCGCCCAAAGGCGTGCGTCTACAAATGAGCTGCGCCGAGTTTCAGGCCTGTTGCTCGCCGTGGGGCCGGCGCCAGGCGAGCATCACTCCATCGCCGATCGTGAGGAGCACGTTGTTCACCCGCGCATCGTTCTGGACGCGGCTGGCGAAGTTTCGTATCCCGAGCGTGCCCTCATCGGGGTCGGTCGCGTCGAGCGCGGATCCAGAGCGGAACAGGTTGTCGGCGACAATCACCCCTCGTTCGGCAAGCTTCGGCATGACGGCGTCGTAGTACGCCGGATAGTCAGCCTTCCAGGCATCGATGTAGACAAGGTCGAACGGGCCCTCAAGCTCAGCGATCGACTCCAGCGCGTCGCCGACGATAAGCGTTACGCGGCTCCCATGTGCGCTCGAGTCAATGTGACGACGCGCCGCCGCGGCAGTGTCCGGGTCGACCTCGAGCGTGGTAACCGTGCCACCCTCAGGCAGTGCTGCCGCCATCGACAGCGCTCCAACGCCGGTAAATGTGCCGACCTCGAGCACGTTACGCGCCCCACTCACCACGACGAGTGCCTCGAGCAGCCTGGCCTCTGCCAGCCCGCTCATCATCTCCGGCGAGGGGGTGTTGCCCTCTGTCCACGCAGCCGCGATCGCCACCGGGCCATCGAGCGGACTCGTGTGCTCCTCGGCATATCCGACCGCCGCTGGTGCGATCAGCTCGCTCACGCCCCAAGATTACAACCCGGCTCGTCTGGCGATCGACAGCCGACCTTGCAACGAGCCTCTCCAGCCGCTCCAGCGGTCTCGCGCTCGCAGACCAATCGGCGGTCAGGACGGGGGCGCCGCCGTGACTGTGCGTGCAGCCAGTTAGTCGAGCACGAAGTAGTCGCGGTGCACGGCTTCCTCGGGCGCGCGCGGCAGGATTTCCCGGATCGCGGCGGACTGCAGCCCTTTGACGCGCCCGAGCTCCACTGAGGAGTAGTTCGAGATTCCCTTGCCGAGCACGTCCTCACCGGCGAGGACATCGATCGCATCGCCAGCGTCGAAGTCGCCACGGACTTCGGTGATCCCGACCGGCAGCAGGCTCGTGCCCTCGCCGCGCAGGGCTCGCGCTGCGCCGGCGTCGACGAGGACCCCGCCGTGGCTGGGTTTCGCGTACTTCAGCCACAGCTTGAAGCTCGAGTAGCGCGTCTCGCGCGCCACGAACACCGTGCCCTCGCGCTCCCCGGCGAGCACCCGCGCGAGCACACCCTCGCGAGCGCCGTTACAGATCGTCGTCTCGATCCCGGCCGCGGTGGCCATGTCGGCAGCGATCACCTTCGAGCGCATGCCGCCGGAGCCGTGTGCCGAGGTGCTCTGCGTGATCTCGAGGGCCTCGAGCGCGGCGAAGTCCCCGACGCGCTCGATCAGCTGGGCATGCGGATCGCGTCGCGGGTCGGCGCTGTAGAGCCCGTCGGTGTTGGTCAGCAGCACCAGCCGTTGGGCGCCGACGAGAATCGCCACCTGCGCGGCGAGGAAATCGTTGTCGCCGAAGGAGATCTCGTCGGTCGCCGTGGTGTCGTTTTCGTTGATCACGGGCACCACTCCCCATTCCAGAAGCTTGCCAAGCGTCTGGCGGGCGTTGAGATAGTGCATGCGCGCGCTCATGTCGAAGAAAGTCAGCAGCACCTGCGCCGCGGTCACGCCGTGGGCGGCGAGTAGTCCGTCGTAGACCGGATAGAGCCGGCCCTGGCCGACGGCGCTGGTCGCCTGCAGCGCATCGACCGTGGTCGGCCGCGCGTCGAAGCCGAGCGTGCGGACGCCGGCGGCGATCGCGCCGCTCGTGACGATGACGAGCTCATCGCCTGCCGTGCGCCGCTCGGCGATCGCGGCGCAGACCAGCGCCAACACGTCGGTCCGTAGCGTCCCGTCATCCTCGGCGACGATCGCCGAGCCAAGCTTGATCACGCTCCGCGCCACGCCCCGCAGCTTAGGCCACCACCCCGCATCCAAGTGGTGGCACGCAGGTCGATCGCCGCCCGGGCGCCCCCAGTCGGGCCGCCTGCCCGCAGCCGCGTAAGCGGCGAGTAGCGCCGACCTCTCTCAGCATCCTCTCGGGCATAGCCCAGCTGAATCTGGGCTCGTGGATCGACACTGCTCTCGTGAACACCCCGAAAGCAGGAGAACCGATGAAACGGATATCGACACGGAGAGCACGGACCGTAGCGGTGCTCGGAAGCATTGCCGCCCTCGGCGGCGGCGCCACCGCGGTGGCGGCGACAAGCGGTGGCAGCTCGTCGCCGAAACCGGTTTACGCCGCCCGCCAGGCCGACTGGAGCGCCGGCGCGAGCAGCCCGTTGACGGCTGGTGAGCGCACGGCGCTTGAAGCGGTCCAGAAGGCGGTGAAGGCCGATACGACCTCGATTGCCACACCCATCCTCGGCAGCGCGGTGAGCGCTGGAACGATCACCGCTGCACAGGAGCAGGATCTGCTGACACTCCTGGCCAAGGCGCCGAGCGGCCCCGGGCCAGGCCCCGGCGGCTTAGGCGGAGCCGGCCATGGCGCAATGGGCGCGCCTCCGACCGGCAGCACGTGATCGGACGCCCACGGAGCGGCTGGGCGCAGCGTGCTCAGCCGCTCCCCGAGTTCACGGATCGAGGTCGAAGAGCACGCCGGCGATTTCGACGTCGTCACCCGGCTGGAAGCCCTGTTCTTGGAGCGCGCGGATGACGCCGATCTGGCGAAGCCGCGCCTCGACGTGTGCGAGCGCTTCGTCATTGTCGAGGTCGTGGCGCGCGATCAGCCGGTCTATGCCGTCGCCGAGCACGCGAAACGGCCCATCACCGTCGCGCACGACGCGGAAGCCGCGGCCACGTGCCGGGCGGAACGTGAGGTGCTCGGCGAGTTCGGGCTCCACGCTCGAAAGCTCGCCCGTGGGCTCATGCGGGACGGCCCGCAGCAGCTCGGCTGACAGCTCGGCAATGCCTTGACCGGTCGCGCTCGAGGTGATGAACACCGGCACTTCGCCACCGAGTCGCCCGCGCCAAAGCGCCGCCTGCGCGCTGGCTTCCTCGGCGGCGACGAGGTCGGCTTTGGACAGCGCGAGCACGCGCGCCGTGGCGGCCAGTCGCGGGTCGTGGCGCTCGAGCTCGCGCTCGATTGTCGCGTAGCTCGCGTGCGGATCGCTGCCGTCAAGCGGCGCGAGGTCGAGAACGTGGACCAGCAGCTGAGTACGCTCGACGTGCGCCAAGAACTCATGGCCGAGGCCCGCCCCGTCGCTCGCGCCTTCAATCAGCCCCGGGATGTCGGCGATGATCAGCTGCCGTTCCGCGCCCTCGAGCGTTCCGAGCACCGGCTCGAGCGTCGTGAACGGGTAGTTGGCGACCTTCGGCGTGGCGCGTGTAAGCCGGGCAAGGAGCGACGACTTGCCGGCGTTCGGCAGGCCGATGAGGCCAACGTCGGCAAGCAGCTTGAGCCGCAGATCGAGCCAGACCTCCTCGCCCGGAAGCCCGCGCTCACCAAACCGCGGCGTCTGGCGCGTCGCCGTCGCGAAGTGCTTGTTGCCGCGCCCGCCGGCCCCGCCGCGGGCCAGAACCACGCGCTGACCGGGCCGGAGGAGGTCGTGGAGATCGCCGTGTTCGGTGCGCACCTGCGTCCCCGGCGGCACGCGCACAACCAGCTCGTCCCCGTTTGCACCGTGGCGCAGCGAGCCGGCGCCATGACCGCCGCGGGCCGCTCGATAGTGCTGGCGGCGGCGAAACGACTGCAAATCACGCAGCGCCGGATCGCACTCGACGACGACGGCGCCGCCGTGGCCGCCATCGCCACCGTCGGGACCACCGCGCGGAACGTGCGCTTCACGGCGGAAACTGAGGCAGCCGTCCCCCCCAGCACCAGCCGCGACGAATATGCGAGCCTTGTCGTAGAGCACCCATTCATTGTCGATGAAAGCGAGCCGCATGAGCGATGACCGCGTCTTCCTGGTCACCGGCGCCTCCTCTGGGATCGGTGCGGCCACCGCGGTCCGGCCGACTGGCCAAGCCCTCTGATCAGCGCTCACGACGGGTACCTACGGGCGCCCAACCGGCAGGCATCGTGCGCGCGGCCTTGCATGTCCTAGACATGTGTTACGGTGAGACACATGCCAAAGATGATCCAGGTTCGGTCTGTTCCAGACAGCGTGCACCGCACGCTCAAGATCCGCGCCGCCGCATCCGGGATGTCGCTTTCGGACTACATCAAACGCGATCTCGAGATCGCCGCCGCTCGTCCTACGCTCGAGGAGATCGACGCCCGCGTCAGCGATCGTGGTCGATCGGGACTGCGCACCAACACGGTGCTTTCGGCCTTGCGTGACCAGCGCGAGGCGTGATGGCGGTTCTCGATGCTTCGGTGCTCAGCGAATATCTCGCCGGTGGCGAGCATGCGGCGCAGGCCCGCCGATGGATGCTTGAGGACGCAGGACGGCTGTGGGCTCCGCATCTGATCGACGCGGAGGTCGGGCATGTCCTGCGTCGCGCCGAGGCACGCGGCGAGTTGTCCGCTAGAACGGCGCGCGCAGCGCTTGCCGATCTCGCCGAGCTGCCCCTCCTCCGGGTCGCACACGTTGGATTGCTCGACCGCGCTTGGGCGCTGCGGAGAAACGTCTCCTTCTACCACGGGCTGTACGTCGCCCTCGCGGAGCGAACCGGCGAGACGCTTCTAACGCTCGACGCCCGCTTGGCGGCGGCCGCGAGCGGCCTACTGGCTCGGATCGAGCTCGTCGCCTGAGGCATCAAGCCCTTCCCCGTCTTCTTGTTCCTCTTTTTCTTCGCCGGCTCCTTGAACGTCACCGTCTGCGTGGATAGAACCGACGCGCCACTAGTCACTTTGAGTTTGACCGACAGCGTGTGATGACGCTTGAGCAAGCTTTGACCCGACACTATTGAGCAATACGACGACCGGCGCTGCGATGAGCCCTACGCACACTCGCCTTTGTCGGCGCATCGCGCGGAGCGTAACGCGGCCCGGACGGAATCGAGGTGTATTTCGCGCCCCACGTCGTGAAGAGCGGCGGCCGCGAGCTGCGGTGGCCGCCCCAAACAGTGCGGTTGAGCTACTCCGCGAGGTCGATTGAGACGACGCGGCCGCGGCGGCCGACGGAGAAGCGGACGGTGCCGGGCGCGCGGGCGTAGAGCGTGTCGTCCTTGCCCATGCCGACGCCGTCGCCGGCCTTGAAGCGGCTGCCGCGCTGGCGGACGATGATCTCGCCGCCGCTGACGGTCTGACCGGCGAAGGTCTTGACGCCGAGGCGCTGGGCGTTTGAGTCGCGGCCGTTGCGAGACGAGCCGAGGCCCTTCTTATGCGCCATCTGTGTCCTCCTTGGCGGCGGGCTTGGCGCGCGTCGCGCGCATGGCGATTTTCGTGACCTCGATGCGAGTCAGATCCTGGCGGTGACCGGTGCGACGCTTGTAGCCGCGCTTGGGCTTGAACTTGAAGACTCGGAGCTTCGGTCCGCGCTCGTGGCTCAGGACCTTGGCCGCGACCTCGACGCCGGCGAGCGCCTTGGCGTCGAAGATGGCGTCGTCGGAGCGGTAGAGCAGTGGCTCGAGGGCGACCGTCGCGCCCTCGGGTTCGGGCAGCCGCTCGACCAGCAGGGTTTGCCCCTGCTCGACGCGGTACTGCTTGCCACCTGTCTTGACGATCGCGTACATGGTTGTGTCGGCGCGGATGCTCAGGCCTCCTCGCCGGCTGGCTCCTTTTCAGCCGAACGGCGCCGTCCGCCTCTGCGGCCGCGGCGCCGAGGCAGAGATTGTATGTCATCAACGGCCTCATCGACGGGCGCGGGGGGCGGCGGTGCTGGCGGCGGACCGCCGATCGGCTGGGCCGAGGCGGCCGTGCGCCCGACCTCGTCGATCCGCACCATCAGCTTCTGCCCGACCTGGCCCGAGGCGCCCTGCACCGAGATGATGTAGCCGTCGATCTTGGCGACGCCATCGTCGGCGTCGTACATGTGCGGCTCGACGATCTCGACCAGCACCTCGTCACCGACGCGGAAGGGCACCGAGCGCTCCTGGACCTCGGCGCGGGTGCCCTCGAAAGTCACCGCGAAGTGGTCGAGCGCGAGGCCCTCTGAGCCCTCGAAGTGGAAGTACTTGCCGGTCTGGTGCTCGAGTGCGTGCAGCACCCGTGAGCCCTGGCCGGTGAACTGGGCGCTGACGCGCGGGTTCATCTGGACGAGGAACGCCTCGACATCGGGAGAGCTCGCCGCCACCTCGCGCAGCCGCCGCTCGAACTCGATCGCGATCGTCTCCTCGGAGCGGATCACGCCGTCCCCGTGACAGGTCGGGCAGGGGCGGGTCATGATCTCGCGGATTCCCTCGGTGACGTTCTGGCGCGTCATCTCGACCAGACCGAGCTTTGAGATCTCCGCGGTGAAGGTCTTTGTGCGGTCCTCGTCGAGCGCGTTGCGCAGCGTCTTCATCACGGCGTCGCGGTTGCGGGCGCGCGCCATGTCGATGAAGTCGATGACGATGATGCCGCCGATGTCGCGCAGGCGCAGCTGGTTGACGACCTCGTCGGCGGCCTCGAGATTGGTCTTGGTGATCGTGTCCTCCAGACGCGCACCCTTGCCGCGGCCGATGAAGGAGCCGGTGTTGACGTCGATCACGGTCAGGGCCTCGGCGTAGTCGATCATCAGGTAGCCGCCGCTTGGCAGATCGACGCGGCGGCCGATCATCGACTCGATCACCGGCGTTACGCGGTAGGCGTCGAGCAGCGGCACGCTGCCTTTGTAGAGTTCGACGCGATCGACAAGTTCGGGCGCCGTGCGGCTGAAGAACGAGACCAGGCGGTGGTGCTGCTCGGCGTCGTCGACGACGGCGCGCTCGAAGTGCGCGGAGAAGATGTCGCGCACGACGCGCACCGAGAGATCGGCCTCCTGGAAGACGAGTGTCGGCGCCTTGGACTCGGCGACGCGCTTCTCGAGGACCTCGTGCAGCTTGAAGAGGTAGAGCAGCTCGCGCTCGAAGTCGGCACGTAGCGCGCCGTGGGCGGCGGTGCGGACGATCGCGCCGCCACCGCGCAGGTCGAGCCCCGCGGTCTCGCGGCGCAAGCGCTCGCGCTCCTTGTCCTCGAGCCGGCGCGACACGCCGACGCCCTCACCCGAGGGCGTGTAGACCATGTAGCGGCCGGCGATCGTGAGGTCCATCGAAAGGCGCGCGCCCTTGGTCTTCAGCGGGTCCTTGACGACCTGCACGACGACCTCCTGCCCAGGCTTCAGCAGCGCCGAGATGTCCTGCGCGTCTTTGCCGACGCCACGTCCGCGGCGTGGTGCCTCGACGCCCGGCAGCACGATCTCGTCGACGTGCAGGAAGCCGTTCTTGTCGAGGCCGATGTCGATGAACGCGGCCTCCAAGCCGACGAGGACGTTGTCAACCACGCCCTTGTAGATGTTGCCGACGATCGAACGCGCCCCCCGACGCTCGAGGTAGAGCTCAGCGACGCGATACCCGCGTCCCGGATCGGCACTCACTGGGCCGCGCCGCTTCGAAGCGCCGGGGGTACCGGTTGCCTCCAGCAGCGCAACGCGCGTCTCGCCGCGATCGACGCTGACCAAGACTTGTTTTTTCACGGAAGGTGTCCATTTCTATTAGAAGCGCAGCACGCGGCCCTTAGCGGCCGCCGCGGTGCGGGCCTGCCCGTAGATCGACTGCAGCAGGCCGAGTGTGAGGAAAGTTGCAAGCACCGAGGAGCCGCCGTAGCTCATCAGGGGAAGCGTCACGCCGGTGATGGGCATGATGCCCAATGTCATTCCGACGTTTACGAACACCTGGAACATGAGCATGGCAACGGCTCCGGCGGCAATCAGTGCACCAAAGAGGTTTTTTGCGATAGCCACGATGCGTAGCGCTCTCCAGATCATCAGCGCGAAGAGCGATAAGACCACCGCAGCACCCACAAAGCCTAGACGCTCGCCGACCACGGTGAAAATAAAGTCTGTCGGCGACTCGCCGACGAGCCCGAGCGAGGTCTGCGTGGCGTTCGCGCCGCGACCGGTCTTCTGACCCGCGCCAATCGCGATAACCGACTGCACCTGCTGAAAGGCATCCGAGCGTGGATTCTGCGACGGATGGAGAAACCCCGTGAGGCGCTGCTCCTGGTAGTGGTGGAGCACGTGCACGCCGATCGCCGGCCCGACCGCCAGCGCGAGTGTCAGCACGGTGACGCCGATCGCCGCGACCGCAGCGAGCTGGCGCCAGTTGACGCTCGCGATGTAGAGGACCGCGAAGGCGATCGCCAGATAGACGAGGCCCGAACCGAGGTCCGGCTCCTCGATTACGAGCAGCGTCGGTAGCAGCGCCAGCGCCATCACCCGCGCCGTGAGCGCTGTGGCGGAGATCCGACGCGAGCTGTCGACGACCACCGCGGCAAGGAACACCATCAGCGCCACCTTGCCGAACTCCGAGGCCTGGAAGGAGACGACCGAGAAATTGATTGCGCGCTCAGCGCCGTTGGCCGCGTTGCCGATCGCCAGCACGAGCAGGATGCTCAGAATCAGCAGGGCGTAGATACCCCACTTGAACTCGCGCAGGCGGGAGTAGTCAAAGCGCGACATCACCGCCATCAAGAGCAGGCCCAGGCCGAGGTAGACCGCCTGGCGCGAGACGTAGGCCGGCGCCGCACCGTGGATCGCCACGAGCGAGCAGACGCCGAGGCCGACCGTGGCGAGGGCCAGCCAGGGATCGAATCCGAGCGCCATGCGCGCCGCCAGCGCGTGGTCCGCGTTGGGCGCGGTGCTCCGTGGTTTGAGCGCGCTCGTGCTCATCAGCGTGAGGTCGAGGTCCCCTCGACAACCTTCTCGGGCAGGCCGAACCAGTTGGCGAGGATCAACCGCGCAGCGGGCGCCGCCGCCTGGTCACCAAAGCCACCCTTCTCGATTGTTACCGCGACGACGATCGGCCGGGTGCGATCGGGAGCGTAGGCGACATACCAGGACTGGTCATCGTTGGCGTCGTTGGTCCGCGTCTGCGCGGTACCGGTCTTGCCGTAGACCGTGCGCGGGAAGCTGCCGAAAACGTCGTCGGAGGTTCCGCCGGGACTCTGCGCCGCGAGGTGCAAGCCGCTCAGGATGGTCGGCAGGTAGGCGTCGTCACGCTTGGGCAGCGGGTGTGGCGACGGGCCCGGCAGGGCGACGAGGAGGTCGCCGTCGGAGTTCTCGACCTGTAGCGCGATGTGGGGCGTGACGACCTTGCCGCCGTTTGCCAGCGCCGAGTACGCCACGGCCATCTGCAGCGGCGTGGCCAGCAGATAGCCCTGACCGGTCGCAAGCTGGATGTTCTGGCCGATCGTCCACGGCGCATAGGGCCCGGCCGGGCAGTAAGGGTTGTGTTGGCCGGGCCCGCAGTAGGCGGCGGCGTAAGCGGCGTCTTGCTGTTTGACCCAATTGCGGTCCGGCACGTCGCCGCTCGCCTCATCGGGCAGGTCGATCCCCGTCGGTGCACCGAGTCCAAAGCTCTTGGCGACTTTCTGGATCACATCGCCACGTGCGTTTGCCTCCGCCCCCACCTGGTAGAAGTAGGTGTCTTCGGAGATCTGCAGGGCCCGGTCGAGATCGTTGGGGCCGTAGTCGGCGCCGTCCGAGTTGCAGAAGGACTGCCCGGAGTAGGTCGCACAGCCGTCGCTCGGCGTCCCGCCGAGGAGCATCTCGGGCGTGATGATCCCCGCGCCGAGCGCCGCCACCGCGGTGATCGGCTTGAAGGTCGAGCCGGTCGGATAGGCCGAGGAGGTGGCGCGATCGATGAAGGAGTCGCCCGCCGCCTGTTGGTCGTAGGCCGCGGTGGAGACAAACGGCTGGGAGAGCACGTTGGGGTTGAAGGCCGGGAGCGATCCGATCGCGAGCACTTCGCCGTTGTCGGGATCGAGCGCCACGAACGCGCCGGCGACCCCGGGATAGCCGTTGTGGTGCGCCAGCTTCATGCCTTCGGCGATCGCGGCCATGCCTTCCTTTTCGAGCGAGAGGTCAAGCGTGGTCTTCAGGTCATCGCCGGCGATCGGTGGCGTCGCGGCGAGCTGCTTGCCCGTCGGCTGGCCGGCGGCGTTGACCTGTACGCGCTGGATCCCGCTCGTTCCGCGCAGATAGTGGTCGTACTCGAACTCGAGGCCTTGCTGGCCGACGATGTCCCCGGCCGCCACTCCCTTGAAGTTCGGCAGGCCCAGGTCGTCCTTGTTGATCTGGCTGACGTAGCCGAGAATCTGCGCGCCGAGGTTGCCGTAAGGGTAGGTGCGCACCGCTATTTGCTCTTCGATCAGGCCCGGAAACTGCGCCTTGTGCTCCTCGAGATAGATCAGCGCCGCGCTCGGGATGTCGGCCTTCAGCACGATTGGCGCGAAGCTCTCGCATGGCGTGAGCGCCTTGGTTATCTGCGCCGCCGGGATCGCAAGCTCGGTCCCCAGCGCGCGGTAGAGCGTGGCGCGCCGCGTCGGCGAGCTCGGTAACTCGCTGCAGGCGATCGCCGCGACCGCCGCCTGGCGGACGCCGGCGAGGACCTTGCCGGTGCGGTCGAGGATCAGCCCGCGCGGGGCCGGGATCGCGATCGTGCGGACCACGTTCGCGTTGGCGATAGCCACGTTTTGCGGGCCGGTCAGCACCTGCAGGTACCACAGACGCAAGAGGATGATGGCGAAGAGCACGCAGACGAGGACGCCAAGAATCTCGACGCGGCGGGCGAGCTGCGGCGGCACCGGCGTCCGCTGACCGATCGGACGGTCGATCATGAGCGCGAGAGCGGGCTGAGCCCGGTGGTAGTACGAGCCCGCCGGGTTCGACGCCGCGGGTCGTCCGGGAGCGCGCCGACCAGGCAGCGGCGAACGAGCGCGTAGACCGGCAGCGCGATCAGCGAGTTCAGCACCGTGACTTCGCAGATCGCGCCCAGCAAGCCGAAGCTGACCGGTGTGTTGACGCCGAGCATGAACTCGATCACGCCGTAACCGACGAGGGCCAGTGCGGTGGCGCCGGCGCCCAGCGCGACCGGGGTCAGTGGCGCCTCAGGCGCGCGGAGCTCGCGCAGACGCCCAGCGCTGTAGCCGATCAGCGTGAACAGCAGCGAGGAGATCCCGAGCGTCTGAACCAACGCGAGGTCGAGGAAAAGCCCCATCGCGAAGCCGAACGCGGAGGCCGGAACCGAGCCGGCGAGGAAGCCGACCGAGGCGACAACGAGCGGCGTGAGATCGGCGCTGGCACCGAAGATCGAGATCTGCGGTACGAGCGTCAGCTGCAGGACGCACGAGACGAAACCGAGCGCGATCAGGCGCAGCGTGAGGTTGAGTGCATCGCCGATCCCGCGAGCTTGGACGCTCGAGGAGTGTGGGCTGGGCGCGAGACTCATGACACGGGCACCAAGCCGCCGGCGCCCGGCGGTGCGGGGCTGTGCCGGTGGGGCGCCGTCAGCACCTGCACGAGCTCGAGCTGCTTGACGTTGGCGTTCGGCGCCACCGAGATCGCGCCGCTCGCGGCCGCGACGCTCGTCACGTGGCCGATCGGGATGTCGGGGGGATACTCGGACTGCCCGTTGGCGGTCGTGCCGGCGGTGACGATCAGATCGCCCGGCGCGACCCGCTGGGAGGAGGGAAAGGCCAGCAGCAGCTCGTTCGAGCTTCCGACCGCCGGCTCGACGATCCCCCACACGCCGCTTGCCGCGTCGCGTGCGGCGACTGCTGAGGTGCTGTCGGTGATCAGCGTGACCTCCGCGGCGTTGTGAGCCACGGTCGTTACCTGCCCGACCAGGCCGTCACCGTCGACGACGGTATTCCCGAGGCGCACGCCGGCGCTCGAGCCGACGTTGATCATGACATGGGAGTACCAGACGCTCGGCGACTCACTGATCACCTGCGCCGTCAGCTGGTCATAGCTCGACACGTCGGCCTCCTGGTCGAGCTTGAAGAGCGCGGCCAGCTGGAGGTAGTCGCGGCGATAGCCCTGCAGGCTGGCGTTCTGGGCGATCAGCGCGCGGTTCTCTCGGCGGTACTCGTCGCGCTGGCTCGAAGCGTGGACGACGTCGTCGATCGAGCCGATCAGGTCGTGAACCGGCGTCAGCAGCGTGGTCACGCCTTCCTGGATCGGTGAGAAGACATCGAGAAAGCCGGACTGGATCGAGCCCAATATGCCAGCGGAGGACTCGCCGAAGAAGGCACTCAGCAGGACTAGGGAAAGGGCGACGAGTAGTCCGAGGACTGCACGGCGCCGACGAACGATCTTGTCGTGCACAGTGAAATGGTGGTCGCGCTACAGGTTACGCAGCCCGCGAGCGCGGGCCACAACGAACTATTCGTGCAGCGGAGCGGTCCGCCTGCCGCTTGGTCGCAGGCGGGCGGCGCAGACCAGGCCTCGCGCGGGGCGAAGCGGGCGGCGGGCTAGCGCCGGCGGCGGCGCTTGCGACTTGCGCGGTCGATTCGCTGGATCACTTCGAACTCCTCCAGCGAGCGACCGGATCCGACGGCGACGCAGGTCAGCGGCGACTCGGCGATGTGCGCCGGCATGTGCGTCTCATCGCGCATCCGCTCATCGAGGCCGTGCAGTAGCGAGCCACCGCCGGCGAGCATCATCCCGCGATCCATGATGTCGGACGCCAGCTCCGGTGGCGTGCGATCGAGCGTCAACTTGACGGCCCTGATGATCTGCTGCAGCGTGTCGTCCAGCGCGATACGGATCTCCTCGCTGGTCAAAACGACCGTTTTCGGCAGACCGGTGACGAGGTCCCGGCCGCGGATCTCGGCCTGCAACTCCTCGGCCATCGGGAACGCCGAGCCGATCTCGAGCTTGAGCTCCTCGGCGGTCTGCGAACCGATCAGCACCTTGTACTCGCGCTTGGCGTAGTTGATGATCGCGTTGTCGAGCTCGTCGCCGGCGACGCGGATCGACTCCGAGACGACAATCCCGCCGAGCGAGATAACGGCGACCTCGGAGGTCCCGCCGCCGATGTCGACGACCATCGAGCCGGTCGGCTCTCCCACGGGGAGCCCGGCGCCGATCGCCGCCGCCATCGGCTCTTCGATCAGATACGCCTCGCGCGCCCCGGCCGACAGGCAGGCCTCCTCGACGGCCCGCTTCTCCACCCCGGTCACACCGGATGGCACGCAGACAACGACACGCGGATGGGCGAAGCGGCTCTGCTGAACCTTCTGGATGAAGTGGCGCAGCATTTCCTCGGTGATGTCGAAGTCGGCGATCACGCCGTCCTTCAACGGCCGGATTGCCGTGATCGTGCCGGGTGTGCGCCCGAGCATCCGCTTTGCATCGATGCCAACTGCATGAACCTCGCCGGTGCGCGTGTCGATCGCGACGACGCTCGGCTCGGAAAGGACAATCCCCCGCCCACGCATGTAGACGAGCGTGTTGGCCGTGCCAAGGTCGACAGCGAGATCGCGGCCGCCGAAACCTGTCATGTGGCTGAATAAACCCATCTTGAGGGAGCTGAAACAGGGCGGGTTTGCCGCGTTCCGGGCCCCCTGGGTGGGTGAGCCAGCGCGGAGGGAGGTTCCCCACCTGCTCGTGAAGTGTAGCGGACCATTTCTCAGCTTCAGCCTTGCACGATAAGGCCCAGCGGGGCCAAAAACGCTGCAAAACGGGGCCAAACGGGGCGCGGCGCAGGGAGCGCGAGGCGCCTGGAGTTCACTGGATCAGCCCGGGCCAGGCATCGAGCAGCGCGCCGACCGGCAGGCCGACCACGTTCGTGTAGTCGCCTTCGATCCGGCGCACGAGCGCACTGCCAGCCTGCTGGATCGCGTAGCCGCCGGAGCGCCCCTGCCACTCACCGCTTTTGAGATACCAGTCAATCATCGGCTCGTCGAGCTCGCGAAAGCTCACTGCGGCGGAGTCGGTCAGCGTCAGCGGCTCGGCGCCGGCGCGGAGGAGCGCGACACCGCTGATCACTGTGTGCGTTTTGCCCGACAGTGCACGCAGCGTCGCCGCGGCATCGGTGGCGCTTTGCGGCTTGCCGTAGATCACCCCGTCGAGCGCGACGATCGTGTCGACGCCAAGCACGAGCTGATCGGGCGCCGGCGCCACAGCCGTTGCCTTGCGCAGCGCGTTCTCCCGCGCGAGCGCCAGCGGCTCGCCTTGCTCGAGCTCCTCGACGTCAGTCGGGCAGACGATGAAGTTGACGCCTAGTCGCTCCAGGATCGCCCGTCGCGCGGGCGAGCGGGACGCCAGGACGAGCGTCATAGCTCGGCGAAGAAGATTCCGATCTCGCGCGCCGCAGACGCCGGGCTGTCGGAGCCATGCACCAGGTTCTCGCCGGTCTGCGTCGCCAGGTCGCCGCGGATCGAGCCAGAGGCCGCCTCGAGCGGATTCGTTGCCCCAATCACCTGGCGCGCGGCGCTGATCGCCGAGTCTCCTTCGAGCACAATCGCAACCAGCGGCCCGGAGGTGATGAACGCGACGAGCTCGCCGAAGAACGGCCGCTGCGCATGCTCTTGGTAGTGGCGCTCGGCAAGCTCGGTGGTCATCGTCATCACCTGCAGCGCGATTGGCCGCAGGCCCTTGCGCTCGAAGCGGGAGATGATCTCCCCGGTGAGGTTGCGAGCGTAGGCATCGGGCTTGACGAGGATGAGCGTGCGCTCCATCGGCTGGATCTCCTTGATTATGTGGGGCTCGGGAGCCTGTCAAAGACGGGGCCCGAGCGTCTGGCGCCCGCTTCGCCTCGGCTTGAGGCGCGCCTGTGTGCTAGCCCGCCGGAGGGCTCTCGCGCGCACGGCTTTCGAGATGTCGCCGCGGCGCCGACAAGGCCCCCGGCACGTGCGCTTCGCAATAGGGGCAGACGCTCCAGGTCATGTCGAGCGGGCGTTGACAGTGCACGCACGGCTCGCGCAAACGACTGTGACAGCTCGGACAGAGGATGAAATCCTTCTCGACCTCCTGGCTGCAGTACGGGCAGGTGTAGACCGCGAACTGAGCCAGCCGTGCTTCGGCAGCCTGGATCTCCAGATCTCGCTCGCGCGCGTCCTCGAGATACTCGGGCGGGCGCACGATCATGTAGACGACGGTGCCGACGAACGGGAACAGCGCTGCGGCCGTGGCGCAGAGTACGAGCACGGGATCGTCGAGTCGCCGCCGCGCGTCGGCTCTGGTCCAGTAGATCAGTGCGAACCAGATGACAACGACGACCAGCAGCAACAGGTTGACGACCAAGTTGACCTTGTCACTGCCGATACCGAAATACGCGAGCGGTCCGGGCACGTGGAGCGAGTCTAGCGCCCGCTACTACAAGAAAAATCTACCGAACGCGTAGCCGATTCCACCGAACACGAGTATCACGACGATAACGACGACCGCCACGAGAGCGATCATCGAGAGCACTGACGGAGTGTCGTCGTGGTTCATAGCGTCGAGGCAATCCCTCCGCGCGCTCCACGCAGCAGATCGGCAATCAGATAGATCGAGCCGGTGGCCAGCACGACGCCATCCGGGCCAGCGGTCACGCGCGCACGCTCAAGGGCCCGATCGGGCACGGGCTCGACGATCGCGGGTACCCGGTCGATCTGCGAGGCCAGCGATGCGAGCGTCGCCGCCGGCAAGGCGCGCGGGCTCGTGCAGGCCGTGGCAACCAATGCGTCCGAGCAGGCGAGCAGGCGCTGGAGCATCGTGGCGGCGTCCTTGTCATCGAGGATCGAGACGACCGTGACGAGCCTGCGGCCGCCGAGGAACTCCGGGAGCGATGCCGTGAGCGCCTCGATTCCACCAACGTTGTGCGCGCCGTCATACAGCGTCACGGGCGCGCCGTAGTGGACCTCGAAGCGCCCGGGCACGACGATTGAGCGCGCGGCGTTGAGCAGCGCCTCCGGGTCGGGCTCGCGCCCCAAGAACGCCCGCACAGCGCTCACGGCGACGGCGAAGTTGCGCTGCTGGTAGCCACCGCGCGCGCGCAGGTTTTCACCGACGCCGGCATCCTCGGGCGCGGTGACGAGCGTCGCGCCGCGATCGCTCGAAACCTGGCGCGCCAGCGCAAGGGCGTCGGGATCGAGGTCCGCGCCGATGATCAGCGTCGCACCTGGCCGAACGACGTCGAGCTTTTCCCGCGCGATGTCGGTGACGGTCGGACCGAGGTAGCGAGTGTGCTCGAGCCCGACGTTGGTGAGCACCGCGACGCGTGAGTCGATCGCGTTGGTGGCATCGAAACGACCACCGAGCCCAGCCTCGATGACGGCGACGTCGATGCCGGCTGCGGCGAACTCGCAGAGCGCTGCCGCCGTCAGCAGCTCGAACTGCGTCACGCGGTCGTCGGCTTGGGTCTGGGAACGATCGACGAGCTCCGCGGCACGGACCGTGCGCGCGATCGCCGCGGCGAAGCGCTCGGGCTCGATGTCCTCCTCGTCGATCCGTATCCGTTCGCGGTAGCTCAGCAGGTGCGGCGAGGTGAAGCAGCCGGTGCGCAGCCCGTGGCGTTCGAGGATTGCCGCGCTCATCCGCGTCGTCGACGACTTGCCGTTGGTACCGACTACGTGGATCGAAGGGAAGGGCATTGCCGGAAGCTCGAGCACGTTCAGCAGTCGGCGGATCCGATCGAGCCCAAAGCGCATGCCGAAGCGCTCGCGCGAGAGCAGGTAGCGCTCGGCATCGTCGGAGCTCCAACCCGCGTGTGGCACCGGCACCGTGTCGTTCACAGCGACTCCAACTCGCGCTCGAGGGCCGCGAGCTTGTCGCGCTCGCGCTGCACGATCTCCGCCGGCGCGTTGGCGATGAACGCCTCATTGGCGAGCTTGCCCCGGGCCCGCGCGAGCTCGCTGCGCAGCTGTTCCCGACGACGCTCGGCGCGTTGACGCTGGGCCTCCAGATCGACGCCTTCGAGCACGGCGATCGCGCCGCCCGGGATGAGCACGCGCGCGAACGGTTCGGCGCCGTCGGGACCGTCGGCGTGGAGGTCCAGGCGCGCCTGCGCCGCGATCAAGGGCGCGATCTCCTCATAGCCGCTGGCGTCGATGCGTGCGCCGATGCGCGCCCCGGGCGCGATCCCGACGCCGTCGCGCCAGCCGCGCATGACCTGCGTCGTGGTAATGACGCGCGCCAGGGCCGCATCCGCCTCGTCGTCGATGTAGGACTGCGGGAGCAACTCGCGGTGACGTCCGGCGAGCAGGCCCTCGTCGTCCTCGCGCACGTAGGACCAGGCCTCCTCGGTGACGAACGGGATCAGCGGATGGGCGATCTGGAGCGTCTCGCGCAGGACGAAGCGCAGGGTTGAGCTGAGCTCCGCATGCCCCTCGCCGCCGAGTCGGCGCTTGACGAGCTCGATGTACCAGTCACAGAGCTCGCCGTAGATGAACTCGTAGAGCTCAAACGCGGCGTGAGCGAAATCGTAGGTCTCAAGGCGCGTGGCGAGCGCGTGATCGATCCGCGCCAGACGCGAGAGGATCCAGCGATCTTCGATCGCGGTCGGCTTTGGCTTTGGCTCCGCGTCGGGGTCGATCGCGAGCAGGACGAAACGTGCGGCGTTGAAGAGCTTGTTTGCGAGTTCCTGCCCCTGCTTGACCTTCTCGACGCTGTAGCGGACGTCCTGGCTCGATGACATCGCGAGCAGGCCGAAGCGCACCGCGTCCGCCCCGTGCTTGGCGATGTCCTCGAGCGGATCGATCCCCGTGCCGAGGGATTTCGACATCCGCCGTCCGTCGGGTGCCTGGATGACCGAGGTGATGTAGACGTCGCGAAACGGCACTGTGCCCGTGAACTCGAGCCCCATCATGATCATCCGCGCGACCCAGAGGTAGATGATTTCGCGCGCGGTGACCAGCGCGTCGGTCGGGTAGAACGCGCGCAGCTCGCCCGTCTCGGCGGGCCAGCCGAGCGTCGCAAACGGCCACAGCGCACTCGAGAACCAGGTGTCAAGGACGTCCTCGTCCTGGCGCACGGGTCCGCCGCAGGCGCCGCAGCGCTCGGGCGGGGCCGCGCTGACGTAGGTCTCATCGCACTCGTCGCAGTAGTAGACGGGGAGACGGTGCCCCCACCACAGCTGGCGCGAGACGCACCAAGGCCGGATGTTGGCCATCCAGTCGAGGTAGACGCGACCCCAGCGTTCCGGGTGGAAGCGCACGTCGCCACGCTTGACTGCCTCGATCGCCGGCCGCGCGAGCTCGTCCATGCGCATGAACCACTGCAGCGAGATCAGCGGCTCGATGCGCTCGCCGGAGCGGTGCGAGTAGGGAACGGCGTGGGTGTAAGGCTCACGACCACGCAGCAGGCCCTCGGTCTCGAGCGCGGCGACGACCGCTTCCTTCGCCTCAGCCACGGTCAGCCCGGCGAAGCGCTTGCCGGCCTCCTCGTTGATCCGCCCGTCCTCGCCGATCACCGAGACGACGGGCAGGTCGTGCCGGCGGCCGATCTCGAAGTCGTTCGGGTCGTGCCCAGGCGTGACCTTCAGTGCGCCCGTGCCGAACTCGGGCTTGACGTAATCGTCGGCGATGATCGGCAAGCGACGACCGACGAGCGGCAGGATCGCGTACTCGCCGATCAGGTGCTTGTAGCGGTCGTCGTCGGGATGCACCGCCACGGCGACGTCCGCCAACATCGTCTCCGGCCGCACGGTTGCGACTACCACCTCCTCGGCCTTGTTTTCAATCGCGTAAGCGATCGAAAACAACGTGTCCGTCTCCTCGCGCTCCTCGACCTCGAGGTCGGAGATCGCGGAGCCGCTGCCCGGATCCCAGTTGACGAGGTAGTTGTCGCGGTGGATATAGCCGCGCTGGTGGAGCTCGACGAAGACCTTGATGACCGCGGCGGCGTAGCCCGTGTCGAGCGTGAAGCGCTCGTCTTCGTAGTCGCAGGACGCGCCGAGTCGCTTGTACTGCTCGACGATTTCCGCGCCGTATTCCTCGCGCCAGCGCCAAGTCCGCTCGATGAAGCGCTCGCGGCCGAGCGTCGCGCGGCTCGTGCCTTCGCGAGCGAGCTGGCGCTCTACCTGTGTTTGCGTCGCGATGCCCGCGTGGTCGGTGCCGAAGATCCATTTCGTGCGTCGCCCGCGCATCCGCTGATTACGGATCAGCGAGTCCTGGATCGTGCCGCCGAACGCATGCCCCATGTGCAGCGCGCCGGTAACGTTGGGTGGCGGGATCGCGATCGAGTAGTTCTCGCCGGCGCTGCCGAGCGGTTCGGGGTGGAAGAGGCCCGACTCGAGCCACCCAGCGATCAGCCGCGGCTCGACCTCGGCGGGCTCGAACCGCGTACGCGATCTGAGCTCCTCGATGGCACGCTTGGAAGACACCGACGCCGTAGGCTACCGGCGCGCACTGTCGCGCCGCCGGTATGAGGTCTTGTGCGTCTAGCCTGCCTCTTCGAGCGTATCGACCGCCGCGTCGGGCTCGTCGGCAACTGCTTCGGTGACGAGCGTCGGCGTCAGGCCCTTCTCGATCGTCTCGCGGGTCACCACGCACTTCTTGACGTCGCGCCGGGAAGGAAGCTCGAACTGCACCTCGAGCAGCACCTCCTCGATGATCGAGCGCAGCCCGCGGGCACCGGTCTCGCGCTCGAGCGCGCGCTCGGCGATCGCCACCAGCGCGTCGTCGGAGAAGACCAGCTCGATGCCGTCAAAGGAGAAGAAGCGGTGGAACTGCTTGACGAGGGCGTTGCGCGGCTCGGTGAGGATCGCGACGAGGTCCGCGTGGGTGAGCTGATGGACAGCGGACATCACCGGCAGGCGGCCAATGAACTCGGGGATCAGCCCGTATTGGACGAGATCCTCGGGCAGGCAGCGCTCGAAGATCTCCCCGTCATCCTTGTTATGGCGGCTGACGATCGCCGCCCCGAAGCCGACGCCCTTGTGGCCGATCCGCCGCTCGATCACCTTGTCGAGGTTGGCGAACGCGCCCCCGCAGATGAAGAGGATGTTCGTCGTGTCGATCGAGAGGAATTCCTGGTGGGGGTGCTTACGCCCGCCTTGCGGCGGCACCGACGCCGAGGTTCCCTCGAGGATCTTGAGGAGCGCCTGCTGTACGCCTTCGCCGGAGACGTCACGCGTTATCGACGGGTTGTCGGCCTTGCGCGCGATCTTGTCGACCTCGTCGATGTAGATGATCCCGGTCTCGGCCTTCTTGACGTCGTAGTCGGCAGCCTGGATCAGCTTCAGCAGGATGTTCTCGACGTCCTCGCCGACATAGCCGGCCTCGGTCAGCGCGGTCGCGTCGGCGATCGCAAAGGGGACGTTGAGGATCCGTGCCAGGGTCTGTGCGAGCAGCGTCTTGCCGCAGCCGGTCGGTCCGAGCAGGAGGATGTTGGACTTCTGCAGCTCGATTTCGGCGTCCTCGACGTGCATCATCTGGACGCGCTTGTAATGGTTGTAGACCGCGACCGACAGCGTTCGCTTCGCGCTGTCCTGGCCGATCACGTACTCGTCGAGAACCTCGTATATCTCGCGCGGCTTCGGCAGCGCAGAGATGTCAAAGGTCGGCGGGGCGACGAGCTCCTCGTCGATGATCTCGTTACAGAGATCGATGCATTCGTCGCAGATGTAGACGCCAGGGCCGGCGATCAGCTTCTTGACCTGTCGCTGGGACTTGCCACAGAAACTGCAGAGCAGCTGTTCGTTGGAATCGGTCGGTCGGGCCATGACGAGCTGCTCCTAGCTCACGGTCAGTGCTCCGCGATCACACGGTCGATGATGCCGTATTCCCGTGCTTCGTCGGAGCTCATGAAATAGTCGCGGTCGGTGTCATTTTTTACTTCCTCGACGGCCTTGCCTGTGTGCAGCGCAATGATCTCATCGAGCCGGCGGCGGACATCGATAATTTCGCGTGCATGTATCTCTATGTCGGTCGCCTGCCCTTGGAAGCTTGAGCTGACCTGGTGGATGAGGATCTTTGCGTTTGGCAGCGCCATGCGCTTGCCCTTTGCGCCACCGGCCAAAAGCAGCGCACCCATTGACATTGCGATACCGACGCAGATCGTCTGAACGTCCGGTTTGACGAACTGCATCGTGTCGTAGATCGCGAGCCCGGAATAAACGGAACCGCCCGGCGAGTTGACGTAAAGCGAAATGTCCTTTTCGGGATCCTCGCTCTCGAGGTGCAGCAGCTGCGCGACTATCAGGTTGGCGATCTGATCGTCGATCGGTGTGCCCAGAAAGATGATCCGCTCATTGAGCAGGCGGCTATAGATGTCAAACGCGCGCTCGCCGCGTGACGTCTGCTCGACAACCATCGGGATCAGTGGGCTCATGGTCCTCGCTCTGTTTCGCTTGCCTGGCTCGATTCCTCCCGGCAAGTGCGAACGCAGCACCGCCTCCACGGCGAGTCTACCAACCGCCTATCGGCGGCCGGGCCTTACGTGCCGGGTGTCCAGAGCTTCTCGCGTGCCGCTGCAAGCGCCGGCTCAATCGGCTTTGCGGCGGCGATCAGCCGCTCGAGTGCCTGCTCGCCCGCGACATCCTCGCGCAGCTCAGCCAGACGTCCGGCTTTGCGCAGCCGATCGAGCAGCTTTTCCTCATCGCGCGGGCTCGTCGGCCGCTGCTCGGGCGCCATCCCCTCGATCAGCGCGGCGAGCAGCTCGTCGTCGCTCGGGTTGATTTCCTCCAGCGCGATGATCGCCGCGAGCACGGACTCGCGACGCAGTCCCTGCTCGGCGTCCGGACGCGCCTCGATCAGCATTTCCTCCTCGCTCTTGCCGGCAAGCGACAAGAACGCTTCCTTGGAGATGCCGCGATGCTCGAGCGAATGGAGCGTCCGCTCCCAGGTCTCCTTGGTGCGCGCGTCGATCAATGCCGCGGGGACGCTGACCGTTGAGGCGGCGACTGCTGCGTCGAGGACGGCGCCGCGAAACTCGCGCTCGACGGCGCGCTCGTCGGCTTCGAGCAGCCGCCCGCGGACCTCTTCGCGCATCTCCTCGAGCGTGTCAAAACCGGCGTCGGTGGCGAACTCATCGCTGAGCTCGGGCAGGACCTTCTCGCGAACTTCGCTGATCGCCACATCGAAGGTCACAGAAGCGCCGGCGAGAGCGGTCTCCCGGTAGTCCTCGGGGAAGGTCACGGCGACTGTGCGCTCTTCGCCGGCGCTCGAGCCGAGCAGTCCCTCCTCGAATCCCGGTACGAGCCGACCACTGCCGAGCTCGATCAGCTGGGCGCGCCCCTGCGCTCCCTCGACGGGCTCGCCGTCGATCGTGCCGCTGTAGTCGATAACGGTGAAATCGCCGCGCGCGGCAGGGCGTGCCACCGGCTCGAGCCGCGCCAGGCGCTCGCGTGCCTGGTCGAGCTCGCGCTCGAGAGCCTCCTCAGCGACGACCGCTTCGCGTTTGGGAACCTCGAGACCCTGCCAGGCGCCAAGCGTTGCGGGCGGCCTGACGCCAATCTCAAAGGAGAATCGCAGCGGCTCGCCATCGGCTGGCAGGTCACCGACCGAGATGTCGGGATCGCCGATCGCGGCGATCCCCGATTCGCCGATCGCCTGCGCGTACCAGCGGCCAATCCGCTCGTGCACGGCCTCGTCGACCACGGCGTCGCGGCCGAGCCGCTGGATCACGACGGCGGCGGGGATCTTGCCTTTGCGAAAGCCGGGAAGCCTGAGATTTCGCCCGAGCGAGCGCGCAGCGCCGTCAACCGCGCCCGCCACCTCCTTGGCGGCGACGTCGACCTCGACGCGAGCGCGCGACTCAGGGAGGGCGGTGACAGTTGTCTTCACCACAGGATCGGCCACGGCGCGCAACGATACCTTCACGCGGTGCGCACGCTTCACCCCCGTCGCTACGAGCGCGTCCTTGGCGCACTGATCACCGGGCGCGTCGGCCATCTCGGCGCCGGCCTGATCGACTGGCTCGTGCTGTTAGGCGTCCTCAGCCGCCGGCGACTGGTGCGCGTCCGGGCATCTGGCCGCGCGGCGTGGGGCCGGAGATCCTGACGCTCACCACGCTTCCGGCGAAGGGTCGGCGCCCGCCGCGCGGCGCCGGCGCACGGTAACGACGAGCGCGCCGCCGGCCACGACGATCAGGATGAAGGCGACGATCGCGCCGACTGGAAAGGCGAAGGGCTTCTCACCGATCCAGTAGAGCGTGCCGTAGAGGTCGCCCTTCGTGGCGCCGATCTGAATCGGCACCTTCCAGTCGAAGACGAGGGTCGTCTTGTCGAGGCCGCGGTTCTTCACCACCGGCGGCAGCGCGGGGCTGAAGAAGTGGATGCGGTGGTCGTGCCAGACGTAGGTCCCGGTCTTTGCCACGGTGACCCAGTCCGGCGTGGCGGTCGAGGTGGCGTAGGACGGAACGGTGACGCCGGCCGCGTAAAAGCTCTGGTTGTAGTAGTAGGCCGGCGAGTTCTGGTTCAGCTCGACCGTGCCGTCGGCGAGGATCCGCGCGTAAGGCTCCCCCGTGTAGCCGAAGACGGTGACCGTTTCGCGGCTGTGGTTGGTGACGAAGATCTCGTCGTTGTAGTCGAGCACGCGCCAACTGACGCCGGCGACGGTCGGTGAGACACGCTTGAGCGTCGAGCGATAGTGGATGTTCGTCGCGCCCGGCACCTCGGCGACCGTCTGGCGAACCGAAGCCGCGAGCGCCGCGGCCGGCCCCAGCAGCAGCGCGAATGCGGCAATCGCCGCGACCGCGATGCGCCGACGACGGACCATTTTCGCGACTCTAACGCACCCCGCGAGAGGTCGAGCCGTGTGCGCGGTCAGCGCGCGGCCCGTTCGCGGCGCCTTATTTGAGGGACTTGATTAGCGCGACCAGGGCGCGGACGTCGGCTGGCTTGTCCATGAGATCGTCGCCCCGGATCGCTTCGGCCATCACACTGCCGGGGAAGCCTCGCACCGTCAACGCGTCCGGATCGACGATGTGCTCGGTCAGGTAGGCGGCGTCCGCTGTCACCGTCCGCCCGGTGGTGAGCATCACGCGACTGTCGTAGAGGCCCTTCCAAGTCGGTCCTGTGTCCGGCGTCCCGTTCAGCGAGTGGCAGTCCTCGCAGCCGTCGGACGCATAGAGCTGCTTGCCGGTGCTCAGAAGCGTTGCGCCCGGGGAAGTCGCAGTGTGGACCGATCTGGGCTGCTTGGGCGTGCTCGAGCCGCACGCGGCGACTAGCACGGCGAAGGAGAGCGCCGCCAGCGTTGCGAGTAGGGCATGAGCGAGCGCGCGCCGGGACATGCTCGGCAGATTGTTGCGCGCCAGCGCGGCCGGCGTTCGCACCGATCGAGCTCATTTGCGCGCATGGTCGGGAAGAGCCCGGGTTGCCGATCGATCCGCCACCAAAAATTGCGGGAACTAGGGGCGCGGAGGTGTGAGTTGGTGCTACGCCAGTGGGCGAAACGGTCACGTTAGATCTTGGACGCAGGGCCATGCCGGGGTCGGCGGGGTTTTTCGACAATTCACTGCGATGTTCCGGTTCTCCTCACTCCCCTACACAGGCAGTCCGGCCGGCGCGAGCGGCTTGGGTGTGCAGTTTGCATCCAACCGTCGCACGGGCGTGGACGTTCTCGTTTTCGCTCCCTCGAGCGAGTCGTCATGGGCCCTGACGGCGGAGTTGCGACACCGCGCGGAGACGCACGGTGCTCGCTTCACGCTGCTCGTGCCCGCCGGTTCGGGGCCGGCGGCCGAGGCAGAGGCCACCCGCGCGGCAGAGCAGTTTTGCGCCGCCGGACTGCCAGTTAAGGGGACAGTCGGAAACAACGATTCGGTCGCGGCGGCATGCGAGGCGTGGAACCCACGGTTTGATGACGAGATTCTCGTCTCGAGTGCTGCCGAGGGTTCGACGCGGTGGCTGCACACGGGGCTGCCACGGCGCATCGAGCGTCTCACGGGTGCGCTCATGCGTCACGTTCCCGCACGCGACCGGGTCGCCGACTGGCGCCTTGCAGCCTGAGCGCTGAACGCTGCGAGTCACTGTAATTACCTACCTAAAATTCACGTGCACAGCCAAGTGCCTGTGACAGGGTCGCGAGCGTCCCGCGGACGTGCGAGTTGATGGACGTTCGAGCGTCGTGGTCGCGAGTATGACGCCGAGCGTAAACTTGGCGTTTCACACGGCGCTTGCCGCGTCCGCGAGCCCGCCTCGCGCAGGACTCCGCCGGCCTTAGGGGCCACGGCGACCTCGCGGACGGCCTCGTCCTCCGCGACAGAGCGCCGTCCATCGATGAGAGTCACTGCGACGGTCCGCACGGCCCGTCAGAGGGCACTCGAGGAGGTTCGAGATGCACGCCAGTTCGCTCCCCCCGGGATCTGACTCGCCGGCCCTGGAAGCGACTCCGCCGGACCACGAAGCGGTCCCACCGGATTCGGAAGCGGACGCACCAGACACGGCGAGTGGAGCGGAGACCCCACACCAGCGGTGGCGCCGCAAGGCCGAGCGGATGCGACTGCATGCAAACTCGGTGGCGGTAGTCGCACTGCTCGCCTACCTCGTCTCACTCGCGGCGTTGAACACCCGGAGCGTCAAAGCGGACTGGGTGTTCGGCACCTCGCGCGTAGGGCTCGTCTGGATCGTGTTGTTCACAGCGATCCTCGGCTGGCTGCTCGGCCTGCTGAGCATCGCGAAGTACCACTGGCGCACACGGCGGCCGCACAGCTGAAGCCGCGCGAGCGGGCGGTGTTTGCGCTCCGGGGAGGATCCGCGCTCGGGGCGGCGTCCGCGCTCAGTCGATCGTGATCGGTACGCCCGGCGCGATGCGCGCCGCGAGCCACGTGATGGCGCTGGTGGCAAGGCGTATGCAGCCGTGGGACTCGGCGGTTCCGAGCGTCCCGCCGAGGTTCTCGATCCCGTGAATGGCGATCTGGCCTGGCCCGCCCTCGAAGTCTTGAAGCACCTTTGAACGATCGCTCGTCGCGAGGGCAAACGGAGCGCCCGGCGCGCCCGTGAGCATTTTCACGTTTTCCTCGACGAAGTACTCGCCACTCGGTGTCGGCGTCGATGCCTTTCCGACGACGGCGGCAAAGCTACGGATCTCGTGCCCGTCGTTGTAGATCAACACGCGGCGCGCGCCGAGGTCGACGACGATGTGCCACGGGGTGCTTGAGAGCTGTGTGCCCGTCGCGCTGATCCAGCCGGTGCGGGGCGGTGTGCCACTGGTGAGCGTGCGACCGGGAAGTCGTACCTCCAACCACAGTTGCCCGCTGGCCTTCACGGTGTTGTCGATCGTGCTCGCGAGCACCGGCAGCACCGTGCGCTCGTGCGTGATCGGACGCTCGTCGGCGACCGAAGCCACGAGCTTGCCGTCGGGCTGGTTGTACACGCTGTGCGCGCTGAGCAGGCTGGCGGTTTGCTGCTGGGCCGGCACTGGCAACGGCGCGCCGGCGAACGCGACTCCGGCAAACAGCACCATGGCCAGCAGGCATGTGAAGGGGGCGATTGTTCGTTTCATCGAGTTGAGCTTTCCGCGGGACACACGCCGCGAGCGGAGCGGCACCGCGCTGGCGCCGCTTCGCTCGCTTGACGTGCGCTCGTTAGCCGGTGAACCCGCCAGAGCCCTTGACGGGCGATACGGATGCGGCACACGCCTTGATGGCGATGTGGAGCGTCTTCGCGGGCGTACTATCGGTAAACGTGACGTGCGCCGTCAGCGTGTGGGTCCCGCTACCGGGGCTCACTGACGCCGTGAACGGAGCTGACTTGCGCGTTGCGACGGTGTCTCCGCCAAGGGAGAAGACGACGCGGCGGATGCGCTTCCCTTTGACGGTGGCGCTGAACGCGTTGCTGACACAGTCACTCACGCCGAGGTGCGCGACCGAGCCGGGCAGCGTCGTTAGCCGCGCCGTGCCACTGTGACCGGCGGTGCCGCTTGTGCTGCCGCCGCCGCTGCCGGTGCCGGTGCCGCTCCCGCTCGTGCCACTGGTACCGCTGCTGCCGGTACCGCCGGAGGTTGTGCCGGTGGTGCTGGTCGAGCAGTTCGCGGCGGTGATCGTGTCGTCGATCAACGTCACCGATCCGTTGCGCGCCAGTGCTCGGCCGTCCACGGTGACGCCGTTGTCCAGCGAGATCGAGGTCAGCGCGAGGATGTTGCCCGCGAAAGCCGTGGTCGTTCCGAGCGTCGCAGAGCTACCAACCTGCCAGTAGACGTTGCACGGTTGGGCGCCGTTGATCAGGTTCACGCTGCTCCCCGACGCCGTGGTCAGCGTCGATCCGGCCTGGAAGATGAACACCGCGTTCGGGTTGCCCTGGGCGTTGAGCGTAAGTGCTCCCGTCAATCCGAGCGCGCTCGCGTTCTGGTAGACGCCGGCCGTCAGCGTGAGACCACCGAGGTCGGCCGGCACCGAGGTAGCCGGGGTGCGCCCGGCGGCATCGTTATAGGCAGTGGTGAGGTCAAGCTCAGCCTGAGCCGCAGTCGCGTCGGCCGCATAGAGCGTGCCGTTCAGCGTCCCGGGCGGAAACCCGGTCACTGCGGAGCCTGGGCTGACGCCCAGGTTGCCGTTGACGGTCGATGAACCCGTGTTCGTCACCGCCTGGCCCGCGAGAACAGCGAAGCTGCCGTCCGTCCCGAGCCCGACCGGCGGCTGTGCCGCGAGCACGGCGCTGACGAGCAGCACGAGCCCCGCGAGGCAGGCGGCGGCCGTCACCCCCAGGAACCAGGCGCGACGCCGTCCCGGTCGTGTGAAGCGCTGCTGGTTGGGTGTCTTGGAGCGCATAGCGAGGACCTCCTGGGATCTCTTAGGTGGGCGCTTCGAGGTCCCCATCGGGAGTCGCACCGGCGCGTCCCGAGAGTTCCCTAAGAATCTTTATCGGATCCCTGTAACATGAAACATGAATCTAGAATTGCAAGACTAGACAGATGGCTGATAACGCTAGGCGGATGCGTGACACCGCGACGTTCGGCTGGGCGTCTGTGACCGATGACGCCCCGGGGACCTCAATGCATCGCACGCGACCCCGACATCGCCCTGCGCGACATCGGCGAGGCGCAAACATCGTCACGCGTAAGCCGCCGCGTCGAAGTCGCTTGGTAGGCTGAGGTAGTCGTTTTTATCGAGCTGCAGCTCGGTCGTTGGGCGTCAGCTCCGTCTAGACCTCTCGGCCTCGCGACCGCAGCCCCCGAGAGGTCTATTGGAGCGTTTTGGAAATCCTGGCCGGTGAGTCCCACCGCATGAAAAGTAAGCGGCACAAAGACAGTTCGCGTGGCAACGACGCCGAGGCGCCGCTGCGAATCGCGATGCTGGCACCGCCGTGGATATCTGTTCCGCCACCGGGGTATGGCGGCGTCGAGACGGTCGTCAGCGTGCTGACGGAAGAACTCGTGGCGTCCGGCCACGACGTAACGCTGCTGTGTGCACCAGGGTCGCAGTCAAGCGCGCGCGTGGTCCCGCTGCTAGCAAATGCGCAGCCGGCGGAGATCGAACGATCGCTATACGAAGTCGATCATGTAGCGCGGGCGTTTGCCGTGATCGAAAGCGCGCCGCCTGAGGAGCCCTTCGACGTCGTGCACGATCACTGTGGCTTCACGGCACTCGCGATGGCCGACCGCATCGATGTGCCAATCGTGCACACGATGCACGGGCAGTTCACGCCGAGCACGGCGGCGTTCTACTCCCATCACAGCCACAAAGCGACACTCGTCGCCATCAGCAAGGCACAACTGGCCTCGGCGCCCGACGCGCTGGGCACGCTCGACGTCATCTCCAACCCGATCGACGTGAGGGCCTGGCCGCTTCGGGAACACAAGGACGACTACCTCTTGTGGGTCGGTCGCATGGCGCCGGTAAAAGGCCCCCACCGCGCGATCACCGCGGCCCGCGCCGCCGGCGTGCCGCTGGTGCTCGCCGGCGTCGTCCAGCCCGGTCAGAAAGCCTTCTTCGACAGCGAGGTCGCTCCGCACATCGATGGCGAGAAGGTGCGCTTCATCGGCGAAGTAGGAGGAGCCGACAAGCTCGCCTTGTTCGCCGGGGCGCGCGCGTTGCTGATGCCGATCCGCTGGGATGAGCCGTTCGGAATGGTGATCGTCGAGGCGCTCGCGTGCGGCACGCCGGTGATCGCGTTCCCCGAAGGCTCGACCCGCGAGCTGGTGGTAGACGGCCTGACCGGCTTCCTCGTGCACGACGAGGCGGCAATGGGCGAGGCTGTCGATCAGCTTCCGCGCATCGCACCGGCGGCTTGCCGCGCCTGGGTTGCGGCGAACTGCGATGTTGGCGTCGTCGCCGCGGCCTACGAGCAGGTCTTCAGGCGCGCCGCCCGTCGTCGGCTCGACGAGGTTGCTGCACGTGGCTGACGGGACGCTCAGCGTCCTCGACGGGAGCACTTTTGTCGTCTGTGACCGTGTTGGCGATCTGCGCTCCGAGGCTGGTCGCGAGCACGGGTTCTTCTCCGAGGACACACGTTTCGTATCGCGCTGGGTGCTCCGCGTCGATGGGGTCTCGCTCGACCTTCTCGGCTTGGACCAGAGCGCGCATTTCGCCGCACAGTTCTTCCTCACGCCGCGTATCGACCCTGAGCACGTGGCGCCCTGCTCGGTGATGCGCCGGCGCTTAGTCGACCGCGCGTGGATCGAAGAGATCACCGTTATCAACCACCGGCCGGCAACGGGTCCGGTGCGCGTCGATCTCGACGTCGACACCGACTTTGCCGATCTGTTTGAGGTCAAAGACGGCGTGATCGCCGAGCGCGAAATCACCTGGCGCCAGGACGGCAACTCGCTCGTGCTCGAGTACCAGCGGGGTGAGTTTCATCGCTCGGTCACGATCGAGAGCAATGAGCCCGCGCTCATCTCGCGCCGCGGGCTGGTCTACGCACCCGAGCTCGAGCGCGGCCAGCAATGGACTTTGGCGCTGCGGATCACGCCGCACGCGGCTCAGCCGGGCACCATTTTTGCCGCCCGCAGCGTGCACGGCAACTTCGATACGGTGCGGCGCGCAAAGCTCGAGGAGCTTGAGGGATGGCTCGGCGACACCCCAGTGCTCGAGGCGCAAAACGAGGGGCTCACGCGCACCTACCGCGCGAGCCTCACCGATCTCGCGGCGCTACGGCTGCAGCCCGACCTGCGCGAGCCGGCGACGCTGCCCGCCGCCGGACTGCCATGGTTCATGGCGCTGTTCGGACGCGACAGCCTGATCACGAGCCTCCAGGCTCTCCCCTACCTGCCGACGCTCGCCGCCGCGACACTGCGCGTGTTGGCTGATTACCAGGCGAAGACGCGCGACGATTTCCACGAGCAGGATCCCGGGAAGATCTTGCACGAGATGCGCTTCGGCGAGCTCACCGCAAGCGGCGTGCAACCGCACTCGCCCTACTTCGGCAGCGCAGACTCGACGCCGCTGTTCGTTGTCCTGCTCGACGAGTACCACCGCTGGACGGGCGACGATGCCCTGGTCCGCGAACTCGAACCCCACGCGCGCGCAGCGCTCGCCTGGACCGAAGAGGGCGGTGACATCGACGGCGACGGATATGTCGAGTACTTCAGGCGCAACCTGACAACCGGACTCCTCAACCAATGCTGGAAGGACAGCTGGAACGCGATTCAGTTCGCCGACGGCACCCTCGCACAGGGACCGATCGCAACCTGCGAGATCCAGGGTTACGTGTACGACGCGCGCTGCCGCGGCGCCCGCCTGGCTCGTGAGGTCTGGGGCGACGTCGCCTTCGCCGAGCGCCTGGAAAAGCTCGCCACTGACCTGCGCGATCGCTTCCGCAAGGACTTCTGGATGCCCGAACGCAGCTGCCACGCCCTCGCGCTCGACGGCGAAAAGCGCCAAGTGGACAGCCTGACCTCGAACTTCGGCCACCTCCTGTGGTCGGGAATGCTCGGCGAGGAAGAAGCCGCGACGGTCGCCGAGCGACTGCTCGACGCAACGCTTTACTCGGGCTGGGGGGTGCGAACGCTCGGCACGCACGAGGCCGGCTATAACCCGCTCGGCTACCACACAGGGACCGTGTGGCCTCATGACAACTCGCTGATCGCCGCCGGGCTCGCTCGCTACGGACTGGGCGAGGCGGCGGCGGAGATCGCCTGCGCGATCCTCTCCGCCGCACCGCACTTCGAGTACCGCCTGCCGGAGGTATTTGCCGGCTATCCGGCGACGCTCACATCGGTCCCCGTCGCCTTTCCGACCGCCTCGCGGCCTCAGGCGTGGGCCGCAGGCGCGCCGCTGATGCTGCTGACGACACTCCTTGACCTGCGCCCCGGCGCCACCGAAGCACACGTGGACGTCCCCGGCCCGATCGGGCAGATCGGACTGCGCGGTGCCGGCAAGGGCGCGGAAGCGCCGCCGCGCGCGCGAGCCAGAGTGAGCACCGTTAGCGCCAAGGCCTGATTGCGCGCTGCGGCGACGGTGGTCGCCCGTAGCCCACATGACCTGCGAGGATGTCGCGCCGTGGAAAAGCGCAAGATCGAGCGTCTCGGGCGAGCGGTGAGTGTCGTCGGCCTCGGGACCTGGCAGCTAGGCGCCGACTGGGGCAGCGTTAGCGCCGAGAGCGCCCACGCGGTGCTTGACAGTGCCGCAGCGGCGGGCGTCACCTTCTTTGACACCGCGGACGTCTACGGCGACGGCCGCAGCGAGCAGTTCTGCGCCGAGCTGCACCGTCGCCAGCCTGAGGTCCTCGTGGCAACGAAGATGGGTCGGCGCGTCGAGCAGCGAGAGGAGAACTACAACTGGGAGAACTTCCTCGCCTGGAACGACCGCTCGCGCGCCAACCTCGGCGTCGAGCAGATCGATCTCGTCCAACTGCACTGCCCTCCGGACGAGGTCTACCGGAGCGATGAGGTGTTCGCGGCGCTCGACGAGATGGTGCAAGCCGGCCGGCTCCGCGCCTACGGCGTCTCTGTCGAGACCTGCGAACAGGCGCTCTGGGCGATCGCTCGTCCACACGTGGCGAGCGTGCAGATAATCCTCAACTGCTTCCGGCTCAAACCGCTCGATGAGGTCCTCCCCGCTGCGCGCGCCGCCGGCGTCGGGATCATCGCCCGGGTACCCCTGGCCTCCGGGCTGCTTTCCGGCCGCTTCGACGAGCACACCGTGTTCGCAGCCAACGACCACCGCAACTACAACCGCCACGGCGAGGCCTTCGACGTCGGCGAGACGTTCTCCGGCGTGCCCCTCGACGTCGGGCTGGCCGGTGTGCGCGAGCTCCAGAAGCTGCTCGATCCGGGGGTCAGCCTGGCGCAGTTCGCGCTGCGCTGGGTGATCGACCAACCCGGCGTCAGTACCGTCATCCCTGGAGCCAGCAGCGCCGAACAGGTCGTCCAGAACGTCGCTGCTGCTGCGCTTGAGCCGCTGCGTGAGGAACAGCTGAGCGGCGTGCGCGAGGTTTACGACCGGCTGATCCGCCAGCACGTGCACGCTCGCTGGTAGCGCAGGGGCGCGAGCCGACAGGCGACCGCTACCGCAGACGCTCGCGGTCGCGCCAGAGCTGACTGGTAGCTTCCCCGCCATGTGCCGACACCGTGTTGGCCAACGGGGTGTCTGAGGCGGGCGGCGCAGCTGCTGTCTCACTGCGCACGATCGCGCGCGAATGGGGCCGGATCGGTTGCATCGGCTTCGGTGGCCCGCCCGCACACGTCGCGCTGTTTCGCAAGCTTTGTGTTGTGCAGCGCGAGTGGCTGACCGAAGAGGAGTTCGAGCGGGCGATCGCCGCGACGAATCTGCTGCCCGGACCGGCTTCCACGCAGCTCGCGATCGCACTGCGCCTGGCGGCTGCGCCGCACGCGCGGGGCGATCATCGGCGGATTGGGGTTCATCGTTCCAGGTCTCGTCCTGATCCTCGCGTTGTCGGCGCTCTTCCTGGGCGGCTCGCCGCCGTTGTGGGTTCGCGGCGCCGGGCTGGGTGCGGGTGGCGTCGTGGCAGCTGTCGCGGTGAGCTCCGGGCTCGGCATGGCGCGGCCGATCTGGCGGCGCTCTTCCGACGAGTTGCGAGTCCGCGTGGTCCTCTATGCACTCGCCGGCACTGCAGGGGCTGCCCTCGCCGGCCCCTGGCTCGTGCTCGTCCTGCTCGGCGCCGGCACGGTCGAGCTGGTCTGGCGTGGCTTTGCGCGTAGCCTCGCCAGCCTCCAGGCGTGGCCGGTGCTGGCCGCGCTCAGCGACCGGGGCGGCAGCGGCGCGCTCATCTGGACAGCGCTGAAGGTCGGCGCGCTTTCCTTTGGCGGCGGCTTCGTGATCATCCCGCTGATGCAGTCAGACGCCGTGAGCACCTACCACTGGATGACCCACGGCCAGTTCCTCAACGCTGTCGCGCTCGGCCAAATCACGCCCGGGCCGGTTGTGCAGACGGTCGCAGCCGTCGGCTATTCGGCCGATGGCATCCCCGGCGGTCTGCTCGCTGCGCTTGTCGCGTTCCTGCCGTCGTTCTCGTTCATCCTGTTCGGCGCGGCGCGCTTCGAGCGCCTCCTCGTCAATGAGCGCGTTGTCGCATTTCTGGCCGGAGCCGCCCCGGCGGCGGCTGGGGCGATCATGGGCGCTGCGATCCCGCTAGCCGCCGCCAACAGCGAAACGTGGCAGTTTTTCCTGCTCGGTGCCGCGGCGATTGCGCTGCTCGTGTTGCGTCGAGGCGTCGTGCCGACCCTGCTAGCAGCGGGAGCGCTTGGCACCGCCGTCGTGTTGCTCGGCGCGCCGCTGCCGCATAACTGACCCGCGCGGGGAGCCGCGGCACACTCGCACGGCCGCCGGCGCACGCGCCTGGTTCGGTCGCTGCAGCCAGCCCGCTCGACCATCGGCCGTCCCCGCTCGCTGGCTCGCGGCACACGCTAGAGTTGCCCCACCAACACTCCGAGGGAGGCTCGTCCCACCATGGCTGCACTGATCGTCGTGATCGTCATCGTCGTGCTCCTGGCCTTCGGCTTGTGGGTGTCATTCAACGGCCTCGTCCGCAAGCGCAACCGGACTCAGGAGGCCTGGTCCGAAATCGACGTTGAGCTAAAGCGCCGCCACGACCTCATTCCCAATCTCGTCTCGACGGTCCAGGGCTATGCCGCACACGAACGCGGGACCTTCGAAGCCGTGACCGAGGCCCGCGCCAACGCGGTCAGCGCCGGTGCAACGGGCGATCCGAGCAAGATCGCGCCGGCTGAGAACGCCCTCTCGGGCGCGCTGCGTTCGCTGTTTGCGGTCGCCGAAAACTACCCGCAGCTGCGCGCGGTCGAGAGCTTCCTCCAGCTTCAGGAGACGCTGACCGCGACCGAGGACAAAATCGAGTTCGCCCGCCGCTATTACAACACCAGCGCCCGCGACTACAACATCGCCCTGCAAACGTTCCCGCGCAACCTCATTGCCGGGCCATTCCACTTCACGGCTGTGGCGTTCTTTGCCGCCGACGAAGATGACCGCGCTGTCCCGCAGGTGAGTTTCGCCGGCGCTGCCGCCGCCGGCCCGCCGTCCGCGGCTGCCGCCGAGCCCGAGGGACCACCACCGGCCGTGGCCGCCGAGAGTCCACCGCCAGCCAGCTGAGAGTGAGCTGATGGGTGAGGCCGAGCGGCGAGCTCGGCGCTTGCGGCGCGCGGCGCGTTGCGCTCAGACGGACTGACCCGACACGATCTTCTCGAGCTCGGCGATCCGGTCCTCGATCGGCGGGTGTGTGTCGTAAAGGTGGTGGTACCAGGCCTCGTGATGCTGCAGCGGGTCATCGATGCACATCGCCGCGGTCGCGTGGTTCATGTTCTTGAACGGCGTGTCGTTCTGTTGCAATTTCTTGAGCGCGCTCAGCAGTCCGGCCGGATTACGCGTCAATTCCACGCCGCTAACGTCGGCCAAGGACTCGCGGCGGCGTGAGAGCGCGAGACGGATCAGCGGGCCAAAGATGAAGCCGACGACCATCAGCAGCGCGCCGGCGACGAACAGCACGATCACGATCTGACCGCCGCCCCTGCCGCCGCCCCGCCCCATGCTGGAGAAGAAGATGCTGCGCCAGAGGATGCTGGCGAGCAGGGCCGCCATGCCGATCATCGTCCCGACCACGAGCAACAGCCGGATGTCGTGGTTCTTGATGTGGCTCATCTCATGGCCAGCCACACCCTCGAGCTCCTCGCGGTTCATGATCGCTAGCAATCCCGTGGTGAACGTGATCGCCGCCTTCTCCGGGCTCACCCCGGTGGCAAACGCGTTGGGCGACGGGTCGTCGATGACGTAGACCTCAGGCTTAGGAACACCCTCTCCGATCGCCAGCGCCTCGACTAGGTTGTGCAGCTGGGCATATTTGACCGGGTCGGCCGGCACCGCGCCCGAGACCCGCAGCACCAGCGCAGCTCCCGAGTTGAGTGAGTAGATGACCCCTCCGATGGCCAGCACGCCGCAGATCGCCATGCCGACGATCACGGGAGTCCAGCCGAGATTGCTCGTCGTCACGACCCCGTTGTTGACGACCGTAGGGTGATCGACAGCCTTGACGATCAGGCCACAGACCGCCCCGATCGCGAGCCAGATCACGAAGAAGAGGCCGATGAAGATGACGCTGCGTCGCTTGTTGCTCGCGATCTCGTGGTACACGCGCGGAATGCTACGGCACCTCAGACCTCCCGACGGCGAAGTGGTCGGTCACGCGAGTGACCCGAGGCCCGGCTCAGGCTTCGTCAGAGGGCCAGTTGGCCTCGCCGGGGACGCCATCGCCGCCCTCGGGCCTGTGGCTGCCGACGGCGATGATCTCAAGCCCATCCCCTCCGGCCTCGAAGGCGCGCACGACCCCTGGCGCAACGCGCACGACGTCCCATTGGCGAAGCTCGAGAACCTCCTCGTCCAACAGCACCCGACCGGACCCGGCGACCACGACATATGCCTCTTCCTGCTCGCGATGACTGTGTGCCCTCGGACTGCGAACGTTCGCGGGGTAGCGGAAGTAGCTGATGCCGAGGTCGCGCGAGTCCAGGTGCTTGCGGCCGAAGCGGGCCTCAATCCCGGGATCGCGACCGCCCGCTGAGTCCTCGACCTCCAAAAGGTTCACGGTGGCGAAGCGGGACATGCGCTCTCCTTTTCGCGACGGTAGGTGACTGGCTCGTTCCAACGTTAGCCTGCGCGGAGCGAACGCCATGCTCTCGCTCGCGGCACTGCTCGCGTCAGTCTGAAGGGGCAGGCTCCCGGGCGCCACGCCCGAACCCGTAGGCTCAGTGGCGAGATGTTCCTGCTCGCGCTGATTGTGATGCTCGTCGTCGAAGTGTTCGCCTTGATCGAGGTCGCGCACGCGATTGGCTGGCTCCTGGCCATCGTGTTACTCGTTGGCATCTCGGCGCTCGGCACGCAGGCGTTGCGCATCCAGGGGCACTCGGCGATTCAGCGGGTGTCGCTCGCGGTCTCGGAGCGTCGTGCGCCCGGTTCCGCTGCGATCGAGGGCGTGCTGGGGTTCCTCGGCGCCGTGCTGCTTGTGATCCCAGGCTTTGTCACCGACGCCTTCGGCGCTCTGCTGCTGTTCCCGCCTACCAGGACGCTGACACGCCGCTGGCTATCGCGCCACTACGCCGGGCGGGCGATGAACTTCGTCGTAACGACAGGGCGCTTCGCGTCAGGTGATCGTGGATGGCGTCCGCCCGACGTCGACTCGACAGCGGTTGACGACGACGATTTGGATCTGCTCGGTCGCTGAAGGAGGGCTGACCTCACGGCGTCAGCTGTGGGGCAGCGGCTCTACCGTCGTGGCGATCACTTCGAGCCGGACCGCTGCGGTGCCGCTGTTGTTGGTGTTGCGCGCGCGGACCTCAAAGGATGAGTCACCGAGCACTGACTCCGCATAGAGGATCTTGACCTTCTTGAGGCTTGGGCTCCGTCCCTTGGCCCCAGGCTTCGGCGCAAGCACCACAGCGCGACCGGAGTAGCGCGCGTTCCCGTACTCCAGTGCGTCCGGGTAGGGCACGCTGAGGGTGCGCGTCTGCCCCGCCCGAATACTCACGATCCCGCTGATCTGCTTGGTGATCGAGGTTGCCGCGATCGCAAGACTGGCCGCCAGGAGCACGCCGGCACCGACGCCGAACACCGCAGCGGCCGCCGGGCGTGGCGTCCGGAGAGCGCGTTTCACGCGCCAAACCATGCCAGATATCGCTGCGTAGGACGCTAAGCGCTACCAAGCGGCGTACGCAGAGTCGCGTAGGCCAGGAGCGTGGCTACGGGCACGACAAACAGCCCGATCGTGAACGCTCCGACGAGACAGAAGGCCCACAGCAGACCGACCAGCACCCAGGCGAGAGCGCCTCCGGCGCTGCTGCCTCGCGATCGTTTCCAGTGCAGCGCGAGCCACACGAGCGCCGTCACGACAGCTGGTGCCGCCACCGGGATGACGTCAGCGAATCCGTTCAAGGACACGAGCGTCGAGCCCGTGGCGAGGATCCTGACCGGCCCGTGTCCTGAGGCGAAGCCCTCGCCGCCGCCATAGACGGGCACAGTAAAGGCGCCGGCGATTAGCGCGACGGACCACCCAAACGCCGCGGCCGTCGAGTAGCGAGCTCGGCGACCGTGGCGGTCGGACACGCTAGCCATCGCGCGAGTCAGCGAAGACGTCGCCGTCGAGGAACGAATCAAGGTGTGCGCCCCGGTATTGAGGACTCCAGCTGTCGGCATGGAAACCGCCGATCCCCGCCGCATCGATCGCCAACGCCGCGCGGTACTCCACGCCCCGATGCTTGCACGTCTCGCCGCCGCCAGCGCACACTTCGCCACGCGCGCGCCGAGCGAGCGTTCCCCGCGTCAGCTGGGTTCCTCGCCGAGGTCGGTTTCGCGCTCGGACGGGATCCAACGTTGCAGCGTGTGCATTAGCTGCGCGCGCCGAATCGGCTTGCCAACGTAGTCGTCCATGCCGGCGGCGAGGCATTTCTCTATAGCGCCTGTCATCGCGAGCGCGGTCATCGCGATGACCGGCGTATGGCGCTCGCCGTTCTCGCGCCGGCGCAGCTCGGCGGTCGCCGCGTAGCCATCCATTTCGGGCATCTGGCAATCCATCAGGACTGCGTCGTAGTCGCTGGCGGCCAACATCTCCAGCGCTTGCCGTCCGTTAGTGGCGACATCAGCTCGACAGCCGCAACGCTCGAGTGTGCGGACTGCGACCATCTGATTCACGGGACTGTCCTCGGCGACGAGCAATAGTGGTGCGGTCGACCACGGCGAACCCGCCGCCGAGCTTGCATCGGACGGATGGGACGTTCGGCCGTTGGTCGTGGCTGAGGCCGGAAGCGGGAGCTCGATCCAGAACGTGCTGCCAGCGCCTGGCGTGCTGTAGGCACCGATCGTGCCGCCCATCAACTCGACGAGTTCGCGGGCGATCGCGAGGCCGAGGCCGGTACCGCCGTATTCGCGAGTCGTCGAGACGTCGGCCTGTGTGAACGGCTCGAACATCTGGTTGAGCTGCGATGCCTCGATCCCGATGCCAGTGTCGGTGACCTCGATCCGCACGATCGCCTCTCCCTGGCGTGACGGTGTGCTGGCGTGCATGGTGACAGCGCCGGCGCTGGTGAACTTGACGGCGTTTGAGACGAGATTGAGGATGACTTGGCGCAGACGATGGCCATCGCCGAGCGCGTGTTGGGGCACGCCGTCGTCGATCTGCAAGACAAACTCAAACGGGTTGGCGTTGGCGCGCGGCACGGCGAGTGCACACGCCTGCTCGATTGTGTCGCGCAATGCGAAGTCGGTCAGCTCGATGTTGAGCTGGCCCGCCTCGATCTTTGAGATATCAAGGATGTCGTTGATTAGGTCGAGCATCAGCTCGCCGGAGCGCGTGACCTGCTCGGCAAGGACGCGCTGTTCGGGGTCGAGGTTGGTGTCGAGCAGCAGCTCGGCCATCCCGAGCACGCCGTTCATCGGGGTGCGGATCTCGTGACTGATGTTGGCAAGCCACGCCGACTTCATATTCGACGCCTGGACCGCGGCATCATGCGCGGCAGCGAGCTCCGCAGCCGCACGCTTGCGCTCCGTCACGTTTAGGCAGAGCACGATCCGGCAGTCGCGGTCCTCGAGAGTCACATCGTCGCTGGTGATCTCGACGTCGATGATCGTGCCGTCCTTGTACTGGTGGCGCCGCTCACGGGCCCCCGCGAATCCGGAGGTTGGCTGATCCTCGCCGACCACGCCGTCCTCCGCTGGCGCGAGGTCGTTGATCGTCATCGAGAGAAACTCTTCGATCGAATAGCCGTAGGCCGCGACGGCCGCGTTGCTGACGAGGACGATTTGCAGCGTGTCGCGGGTGTAGGCGAGGATCGGCTGCGGATTTCGCTCGAAGAGCGAGCGGTACTGGCGCTCT
>Ga0182015_10000295_pt1 | contig 71552 bp, 59 predicted proteins | sample 712P3MmetaG_FD_120478 | JGI IMG/M metagenome (GOLD analysis project Ga0182015, IMG submission 120478) | Permafrost microbial communities from Stordalen Mire, Sweden - 712P3M metaG | ecosystem: Environmental > Terrestrial > Soil > Wetlands > Permafrost | place: Sweden: Stordalen | collected...
GCTAACTGTGGCGTACAGGCTTCGGACTGCTATGGCGTGGGTCCGTATGACTTTGCGACGATTTACAGCGTTGCCAGCCTTTGGTCCGCGGCGCCGGCAATTGACGGCACTGGGCAGACGATTGCAATTGTGGGAGAGACCGATATCAATCCTCAGGATGTGGCCGATTTTCGAAACTTTTTTGGTTTGCCGCCGCTCACCGGGTCGCAATTAAACATCATTCATAACGGCCCTGCCCCCGGCATCCTGACCGACGGGGAAGAGACCGAATCTGATCTGGATGTGGAATGGTCGAGCGCGGTGGCGAAAGGAGCCACCATTGATTTCGTAGTTTCGGAGTCAACCGAAACCACGGCTGGGGTCGACCTCTCGGCAGAATACATTGTCGATAATAATGTTGCCCCGGTTTTGAGCGAGAGTTATGGATTGTGCGAGCTTGGCTTGGGCACGGCTGGAAACAGTTTTTATAGCCAACTTTGGCAACAGGCAGCGGCGGAAGGAATTACCGTCTTAATCGCGTCTGGAGACAGCGGCTCCGCAGGCTGCAACAGCCAAGACTCTTCACCACCTTCCCCAGCGACTTTCGGACTCGCCGTGAGCGGATTTGCTTCCACGCCGTATAACGTGGCAGTCGGGGGGACCGATTTTAACGACTTGACTAATGCGAGCAGCTATTGGAGTTCATCGAATAACTCGACAACGCAGGCTTCCGCTCTGAGCTATATACCCGAGACAACCTGGAACAATAGCTGCACGAATCCTGTTTTCGGAACCCTGCTGGGCTTTAGTACCAACGCAGAGACAAATTGCAATGATTCCGTGTTGGGCGATTTTCTCGTGACTGTTGGTGGTTCAGGCGGCAAGAGCAACTGCACGGTTTCCGATACATCGGGGGACGTCAGCAGCTGCTCAACTGGGTATCCTAAACCTTCATGGCAGACCGGTTCAGGCGTCCCGCCGGATGGCGTCCGTGACATTCCGGATGTTTCGTTATTTGCGGCCTCAGGGTCACCTTCGGGAAGCTTTTACATCATCTGTGAGGCCGACCAGGTGAGCGGTGGGAGTTCCTGCGCCCCGGCCGATGCTTCCACAGAATTCTTGGGAGTTGGCGGGACCTCCGCTTCGGCTCCAGCTTTTGCGGGAATCATGGCGCTGGTGAATCAGAAGACTCCGGACAGGCAGGGAAATGCTAATTACGTTCTTTACAAGCTAGCGGCTACACCCGGCGTGTTTAATGACGTGCCCGCAGGTGGAACCATCGCTATGCCGTGCCAGACAGGTTCGCCGAACTGTAACACGGCGGTCGCAGGCCACCCCTATGGCGTTCTGACTGGATATACGACGGGAACGGGTTACGATTTGGCCACCGGACTGGGCTCCGTAAACGTGGCGAACCTCGTGAACAAATGGAATACGGTTAGCTTTAATGCGTCAACCACTACGCTGAACACTCTATCGCCGACATCAATCACCCATGGTGCGGCGGTGAATGTAAGCATTAAAGTCACCGGCAGCGCGGGGATAGCGACAGGCACAGTGGCACTTTCCGGGGGCCCCAGCGGAAACGAGTTTATCGACAGCCACGTTCTCGATAACACCGGTACTGCTACTTGGACAACTAAGCTGCTTCCGGGAGGAAGCTATAGCGTCCACGCACACTATGCCGGCGATGGCAATTATGGCGCAAGCGATTCCACGACGGATTCTGTCATAGTTGCGAAAGAAGCCAGTTCGGCACAGATCCAAGTCGTTATCTTCAATCCCGGCACGGGTGAGGGCTTCAATGTGAATACCGTACAGTATGGCGCCCCCTATTTGTTGCGTGTAAATGTTCTGAATGCTGCGGCAAGCGCCTGCACCAACGTCCCAGCCGCGCAGTCCGGATGTCCTAGCGGCACGGTGGCAATAACGAATAACGGTTCAGCTTTGGATGCTGGCAATTATGTTTTAAACAATCTTGGATATTCCGAAGATCAATCGATTCAACTCCCCGGTGGCGTGGCATCTTTGAAAGCTGTCTATTCGGGCGACGCCAGCTACGTCGGCAGCACGTCCCCTACCGATACGGTTACGGTTACGCCTTCTCCCACGACGGCCTCACTGAAGGTGAATGGAACTGCGGCCGTCGGCAATCAGCTGCAAGTTTCGATCACTATTGTGGGGCAGGGCTCGGGTGTTGCGCCTACGGGCACGGTAGTGGTTTTAGTAAACGGGAACCCGATTGCTGGCACCGTCACCTATACCCCGGTCGCGACTCCGGGAGCCCCTACTTTACAGGCGAACTTTACCAGCATGGCGTCTCCTTTTCCGAAGACGGGCCTATACGGAATCTCCGCTGACTATAGCGGCGACGCGAATTACAGCAGCCTAAACTTTAATGGTCCAGACATTACCGTGGCGTATCCGCCGCCGACAGTCACGGTGCAATCCTCGGCCACCGGCGTTGCACCCGGCTCAGTGATTAACCTCACGGCGCTAATAGCGTCTATCAGTCCCACCATTGCTCCGACCGGGACCGTGACAATTAGCAGCAGCATCTACGGAACCATCCCGGGAGCTGTCACTTACACCACCATCACCGATAAGAACGGGAACTTGGACTTGCAGGCCACTGTGTCTTACGCCATCAAGGCAAGTGACGCTTTCACCGCGGTTTACAGCGGCGATGCGAACTATCCCACTTCCACCGGCACTTCGGGACTAATTGCCGTAACCGGCAGCGATTTTAGCATGGCGCTTCCAGGAACCATGACCGTGATGCAAGGACAGAGCATGGGCATGAGTGTGACGGTGGGTATGCAGGCGAGCACCCCGCCGGTTACGTTCGGCGTAACTCCCTGCTCGGGTTTGCCCGCGGAAACCACCTGCACCGTAAATCCCGGAACGATTTCATCATCGGGAACGGCCGTAGTCACGATTCAAACCACTGCCCCTCACTCGCTGGCCAACAAGCGGATCGCTGGAAGGCGACCCCCGACTTCATGGATTGCGAGCTTCGGAATGTTCTCCGCCGGCATTCTCATTTTTTCTCTTCCCGGTAAACGGAGGCGTTTGCAGTCGGCGCGGTCTTTCGCGGTACTTAGCCTCCTTGCCATTGGTATGGGTTGTGGTGGAGGAGGCAGTAGTACCCCAACGAACACCGGGACTAGCACGGATCCCGGCACGTCACAGGGAAATTATGAGATCACCCTGACTGCCACCAGCGGATCAAATTCTCACAGCGCCCAATTCATCTTGTTGGTTATTCCCTGATCGTGGGCTGGGTCCTTTAGACCGTTCCTATCCGGGAACTTCTTCGAATCGCATCCGTACAACCGAAATAGGGGCGACACTTTTGCGCCTTTCGTGCGTCCAACCTACACAATGAATTAAGCTTAATTACCACTACCGTATCACCCATGCGATCTCTTTTCGACATCTTTGCGCAGACGCTTCAAACGTTGTGGGCGCATAAGCTGCGTTCTTTTCTTACCATGTTCGGCATCGCATGGGGAGTCGGATCATTGCTGTTGCTCGTGGGATTAGGAGAAGGCTTTCGTTCCGGTAACCGCAAGCAGTTCGACGAACTCGGCGAAAATGTGATGTTCATTTGGGGAGGCCACGCACCCGTTCTTAACGGAAGTTTCACCGGGATGCGCTGGTACTTCCTCACTTACCGGGATTACCAGGACGTGCTTTCCGAATGTCCTGACGTAAAGGCCGCGGTTCCGATCATCCAGCGCAGCGATATTCGCGCGGTAAGCGATTTTTATCAAACCAGCGGCCAGGTGATGGGGGTGCTACCAATCTTCAGCCAAATCCGTTATATACCCGTGAACGAAGGCCGCTGGCTGAATGACATGGACGTAGCGCAGAAACGCCAGGTGATCGTTCTGGGAGATGAATCCAAACGCTTATTGTTTCCCGGACGGCCCGCAGTTGGCAGCACCATTCTGCTGAACGGGATTCGGTTCGAAATAATTGGTACTCTCAAGCGCCTCGGCCACGGCAATAACAACGATCAAAACCTGAAAAATTATCTGCCGTTCACCACCATGCGCGAAGATTTTCCTCCGCTGGACGTTGGAGAAACCACGGACGCAATTTCAGTACTTCAGTACCAACCCAAATCTCGCGATCTGCATGAAGAGGCGCGAGTCGAAGTCCATAAAGTCATCGGTCGAAATCATGGCATTGATTACACGAATCCCGACTCTTTCGACGAATGGGACACAATCCGCACGGTGGATCAGATCGGAAAGATTTTCGATGCCATGAACACTTTTCTGGGCAGCGTGGGGCTGGTTACTCTCGCGCTCGGAGCTATTGGCATCATAAATATTATGCTGGTGGCAGTTGCCGACCGCACTCGAGAAATCGGCCTTCGGAAGGCGTTGGGAGCGACGAACCGAAGCATTATGTTTCAATTCTTTGTGGAAGGCGCGTTCCTCACGCTGTTAAGCGGAGGGCTGGGCATGGCCGGCGCTGCCGCTCTAATGGGCGCGCTATCCATGTTGCCGCAGCCGCAGGGATTCGACACGCCGCGCCTGGTTCCCTCCACTGCGGCGCTGGCCATTTTGTCGCTCGCATTTGCCGGCGTGGTTGCGGGGTTATATCCCGCGCGAAAAGCTGCGGGATTGGCCCCAGTCGAAGCGCTAAGAAGAGAATAGACATGAAACGTGATCTCCTAGAGCAAGCCTTCGGAGCCATGCGCCATGATTTGCGCAAGACTCTCCTCACCATGCTCGGTATGGCTTGGGGAATTGCCACGGTCGTACTCTTGCTTGCCTATGGTCAAGGTTTCGGACGGGCGATAGAGAACATCTGGGATAGCTTCGGAGCTACTGCTATTGGAATTTTCCCCGGTCGCACCTCGCAACAGGCGGGCGGAAATAAGGCCGGCGTTGAGATTCGCTTCACCCAAGATGACATCGAGTTGGTGCGGAATGTGGTCCCGCTCGTCCGCCACATCTCCCGCTTTTCCCAGTTACAGTCCGCCACCGTGCAGAATGGAAACCGTTCGTTCAGCTTTCCAGTGCTTGGCATGGATCCTCCCATGCAAGATATCTGGGCTCTGAAGGTTGATAGCGGACGATTTATTAACGACGAAGACAATCTCAGCCACGGCCACTATGCGGTGATTGGCTCGGAGGCCAAAGACAAATTATTTTCGGGTATTCCGCCACTCGGCCAATGGATTCGCATCAACGGCGTCAGCTTCCAGATCGTTGGTGTGCTTAAGCCTCGCATGCAGGAAGCGGACAATGACGATAATCGCACGATTTATCTGCCATTCAATTCGTCGGACGCACTGCTAGACACCCATTATCTGGGAGGCATATGGCTCGATTCCATTGGCGTTGACCACACCAAGGTGACGAAGACTGTTCACGATGCTTTGGCCATCGCTCACAATTTCAAACCCGACGATGACAGGGCGGTTTTCATTTTCGACGCCAAGAAGCAACTCGAGCAATTCAACATCATCACCATTGCGTTGAATGTGCTGCTGGCTTTCATTGGCACAATCACGCTCGGCATTGGCGGCATTGGATTGATGAATATCATGCTGGTCTCGGTCACGCAGCGTACCCGCGAGATCGGCGTGGAGAAGGCGTTGGGTGCGCGGCGCCGCGATATTCTGTTTCAGTTTTTGTCGGAGGCGATGGTTATCACCGCCGTGGGCGGCGTCGTAGGAATCCTGCTTTCTTATGCCGTGTCATTTTCCGTGGGCACGCTGACGCTTTATAGTGCGCTGGCCAAACATGCGGAAGCCGGCGATATCCGGCTCATTGTCGCGCCGAAAATACTTCTTATCGCTACCGTAATTCTTGGCCTGGTCGGCGTGGTAAGTGGAATGTTCCCGGCCATGAGAGCGGCGAAATTGGATCCGATTGAGGCTCTGAGATACGAGTGAAGAGCGGACCTGGTTTAGATATCTAATGCTCGTTTGAGGTCGGAAGCTTGTTGCGCGGACGTGGCTTTCGAGGCTTCCATAATCTTCCGGATGCGCCGGACTTCCAAAAACGTCAATGCCGCCATAGTAGAGATCAGACTGCCGAACATAATGACTATAATCGTGTCCATTTCTGCGATCTCCAATTCAGCCGCACATTAGCAGTTGTCTGATCTTATACGTAAACCCGATTCAAAAGGCAAAGCCGGCTTTCGCTGGTCGCTCGGCAGCCGGAAAATCGTATAATAGATATTCATGCCCAAGTATTCCATAGTTGTCCCCCTGCATGACGAACAAGAGAACGTCACCGACCTTTACGATCGCCTGAAGGCGGTCATGGAAGTGAATGGCGAAAGCTTCGAAATTGTGCTGGTGGATGATGGTTCAAGAGATCGCACTTTTCATCTCCTCAAAGAAATTGCCGCCGTCGACAGTCGCGTAACCGTGGTTAAACTACGCCGTAATTTTGGCCAAACCTCTGCTTTGGCGGCGGGTTTCGATCATTCCCGCGGAGAATACGTTATCGCCATGGACGGCGATCTTCAGCACGACCCGGCGGACATTCCGCTATTTCTGGAGAAGATCGCCGAAGGTTATGACATCGTGAGTGGATGGCGCAAAGTCCGCATCGATAATCTGTGGTTACGCCGGATTCCCTCGAAATGTGCGAATTGGCTGATGGCGAAGCTTAGCGGAGTAAACATCCACGACTTTGGGACGACCTTCAAAGCTTATCGGCGTGACATTTTGGAACAGGTTCCGTTATACGGAGAGCTCCACCGCTTTATTCCTGCGCTGGCATCTTGGCATGGGGCGTCGATCTGCGAGGTTCCAATTCGCAACCTGAACCGTGAGCGCGGCGTTTCGCATTACGGCATCTCGCGTACGTTCCGAGTCTTTTTTGACCTAATCACCATTCGGTTTCTACTGCGATATCTGTCCCGGCCGTTGCACTTTTTCGGAACCTTGGGAATGTTGAGCATTTTTGCTGGATCTGGCGTGACTTTCTGGCTATTCGTGGAAAAATTCCTGAATCACAGCGACGTAATGATGAAGCACGGACCCCTGATGATCTTCGGCGCGGTCCTGCTTCTCGGCGGATTCAATATGCTGGCGGTAGGGCTACTGGGCGAGATGCAGGTCCGTCACTATCACGAACCCTCGCGCCGTGCCCCGTATTCGGTTGACCGCGTTCTGCGCGCCCAAAGCGAAGAGCACACCGTATCGGAATGAAAGCACATTTATCGATTGACGAATCTGTGATGTCAAAATCGTTTACGACTGAATCTACTGCTATCACTTACAGATGGAAGCCCATTCAGCCACTCTCTGACGACGACCGAGCGATAGATATAGCTGCGATGCGCCCCCTTTATGAGAGTTGGTGGGCATCGAAGACACGTTTACAGGAATCCAGCCAGACGCAACTTGCGGATTTTAACCGGAGGCTCATAAGGCGCTTGAGCATCGAAACCGGTATTTTAGAAAGGCTCTACGATTTAGATCGAGGAACTACGGAGACCCTGGTTGCCCAAGGTTTTGCGGAGGATTTGATTTCGCGCTCGAGCACCAATATTGAGCCTTCCCATCTCGTTGAAATTCTCAGAGACCAAGAGGCGGCCATCCAGCTTGTGGTTGACGCGATATCGAACAAACGAGCACTTACTAAAGGCTTCATTCATGAACTTCACTCCATACTCACCAGGAACCAAGACACAACCTTGGCTATTGATCCCACTGGGAACAAGCACGAAATTCCTCTTCTGAAAGGAAAATTCAAGGAACAACCTAATAATCCGAAACGGCCGGACGGTACGGTGCATGAGTACTGTCCCCCAGTTCACGTGGACTCGGAAATAGATAATCTTCTGATTTGGCTCGCGGAGTACGCAAATGAGGACCCCGTGGTGGTAGCCGCTTGGTTTCACCATCGGTTCACCCAGATCCACCCATATCAAGATGGTAACGGGCGTGTAGCACGCGCATTAACAACGCTAATTCTGCTACGGGCAGATTTACTTCCTCTTGTTGTGGGTCGAGATCTTCGGATTGACTATATAAAAGCTCTCGAATCCGGCGACCAGGCCCAATTGTCGCCACTCGCGAATATATTCGCTAGCCTGGAACGTAACGCGATATTGCAGGCGCTCAGTGTTGACGCAGACGCAGATATTTCCGAGCAAAAGAGTTCGTCGTCGAGGGTGATTGGCAATCTCGCCGAGAAGTTTGATAAGCGCAGGATCCATAAGGTAGCAGAACTCCGCCAAGTAAACTCGTTGGCCCTACAGCTTAGAAGCAAAGCCAGGATGTTGTTGGAGCAGTCCTTTGCCGAAATCGGTCCCACGCTAAGGGAAGTGGGACAACCCGAGCTCCGTGCGCTGGAGGGTGGCCCGGATAGATCAAACGCGCATTGGTATAGATTTGAAGTCGTTCAGTCGGCAAGAGACGCGGGGAAATTTGCAAACTTTGATGAAGATCACTATTTCATTAGAGGGTCGTTCAAAGTTAACAGAGAACGTTTAAGTTTTGTTGTTTCATTTCACCATGTCGGTAGAGAACTCAGCGGGATAATGGAGGCTACCGCTTTCTCCAAATTGGAATCGTACGAGAACTCGGAGGACCGAGAACCCGTATCCGAAAAATTCTCTCTCTGTTCGGTTGAACCGTTTGTATTTACGTATAAAACCAAAATGGAGGATATCGCCGAATCATTTGCTAAGTGGCTAGATGAAGCCCTCGCGCTTGCACTTAAGGACTATGGCGACCGATTGTAGTGAAAACGTTGCCAGCTCGCGTCATTCCTGAAAGGCTTCTTTGTTTACCACGTAAGGCATCTTCGTAACATCTCCGCCGTAATTACCTTCCAACACGTCGATCAATCCTTGAACGCATCGTCCCGCCATCCCTTTGTCTGGATCGGGCGACAATCTCGTAATCTTCGCGGCGCTGGCAAAATGCGGATAAAGACGGCAACGATCTTCGATAGCTAGATCACGCAGTGGCGAATCCGGCGGCAACGGCTCTTTTTCGTAAACGTCCAGTGCAGCTCCGGCGATCCAATTTTCTTTCAATGCCTTCGCCAATGCCGGCTCATCAATTACCGGACCGCGCGAAGTATTCACTAAAAAAGCGGAGGACTTCATCTTTCGCAATGTGCCTTCGTTGAAAAGATGATAGGTCGGTGTCTCGCTCTCCCCCGGGCGAATTAACGGCACATGAACACTGACAAAGTCCGCGTTAGTGAGAGCCTGATCGAACGCAACGTACTTTATCCATTTCTTTTCGGCGGAGATCCCCCGCGCATGCCGCAAATCCATGACGTCCTGTATGGCGTTTATGTAATTCTGATTTTGAAACGCGGGATCGTAGCACAGGATATTCATATCGAATCCCGCGCACTTCTTGATCATCGCCAGGCCGATTCGCCCCGTCCCGATAATCGCGATGGTCTTTCCGGTCACTTCGTCGCCAAGAAAGGGAAGCGACGGATGCCAGAATACCCACTTATTCTCGCGCGTGAGATGTTCCGCCGACCACATTTTTCGCGCGAGATCACCAAGCATGAAGAACGCAAACTCCGCCGTAGCCTCAGTCAGCACATCCGCGGTATTGGTAAATGGAATCTTGAAGCGATTAGCGTCCGCCCGATTGATGTTGTCGAAACCAACCGCGTATTGGGCGACGACTTTTAATGTCCCTTTCCCGGCTTCGAATATCTCCGCGTCAACTTGATCTCGCAGCGTGGTGATTAACCCGTCGATGCCCGACTTAACTTTTTCAATGATCAAAGTTTTCGGCGGAGGCACGGGTTCCGGAAATATTTCAACCTCATAGCCACGCTGCCTGAGCAGTTCGAAGGCCTCGCCGATGTCGCAGGTTGAAAAGACTCGAAATTTGTCAGGCATAGGTTGTGTGGTGCGGACACTCTTGTCCGCGGCCGTTGATCTTTCTATTTGACGTTGTGCTTCGTCCATAGCTGAATGCGGTCCAGCGCTTTCCTGAGATTGTCCATGGAATTGGCCACGCTGAAACGCAAGTATCCCTCGCCGAACTCCCCGAACGAAGTTCCTGACAAGCAGGCGACTCCGGCATCTTCGAGCAGCGAGTCGGCGCATCTCCTGGAGTCCCATCCAGTTTGGGTGATGTTGGGAAAAACATAAAAGGCGCCTTTGGGCATGCGGCACGAAAATCCTTTGATTCGATTCAATCCGTCGACGAGGAAGTCGCGCCGGGCGCGAAATTCGGACCGCATCTGGTCCACGGGTGATTGATCCCCGCGCAGCGCCTCAATTCCCGCGATCTGCGTAAAGCTGGCAGTACAGGAATTCGAGTTGGTCATAAGACGAGTGACTTGAAGCGCCAAATCCGGGCGCATCACACCGTAGCCTATGCGCCATCCGGTCATGGCGTAGGTTTTCGAAAAGCCATCCAGCAGAATAGTACGATCTTTGAAGCCGGGCACGGACATGATCGAAAAGTGGTGTCCGTCGAAAATGAGGCGACTGTAAATTTCGTCCGAAAGAACAATTATGTTGCGATCACCGATGATCTCCGCAATGTTCCAAATCTCGTTTTCGTTGAGTACCCCGCCCGTGGGATTCTCAGGCGAATTCAGAATGATTAGTTTAGTGCGTTCATTGACGAGTCCGGCAAGTTCGTAAACGTCGAGTCCAAAATCTCTTTCTTCCTGCAATCGGATCGGCACGGCTGTTCCACCGGCGTAGCGAATCATCGATTCATAAATCGGAAATCCCGGGTTGGGGTAAATTACATCGTCGCCCGCCTCGATCAAGGCGAGAATGCTGAAAAAAATTATCGGTTTGCCGCCGGGAACTACTACGACTTCATCCGCCGAGACGGGCACGTGGCGAGTGCGGGAAACTTCTTCCGCGATAACCTGCCGTAATTCGGGCAAACCGGCGGAAGGGCCGTAGTGAGTCCATCCTTGGCGCAAAGCCCCGACCGCAGCTTCAACGATATTGGAGGGAGTATCGAAATCGGGTTCGCCGATTTCGAGATGAATGATTTCTTTGCCCTCGCTTTCAAAAGCGCGCGCTTTACTCAGGACTTCAAAGGCAGTTTCGGTGCCCAGTCTCGACATGCGTGATGCAAGCCTGAGTGCGAACTGGGCAACTGGTTCCATGAGAGCGCAGCGTGAAAAGTTTACACAAATTTCCGATGTTCGCGTTCTACGTCCGAACCGCCTGCGAGATGCGGGATCTGAAGCGGCAATCTCCAATCGCGTGCCGAAACATGCCCCGCGTAAATCCATCCCATGCGCGTGAGAAGTGACCCCGCAATCGCTGATGCCGCGGCCGCGCGCCGCAATTTCGTCGAATGCTTGCTGCCCAGCATAAGGCTTAAAGTTCGTAGGGCAAGCGGGATTGGGCCGGAAAGAAGCCCTCCAGTACGAACGATCTTCCCGCTCGTTCCTCGTTTCAACGGCTCAAGACTCGGTGAGGATTTGGCCTCGAGTCGCAATCCTTCCCAGCATTCGATTACTGCCGCTCCCAACCCAAGCGCTTGCAGAGCCCGGCTCTCATCGTTCCCCATCAGTTCGAGAATTCCAACCGCCGCGCTCAGTCCCGATGTTCCGAAGTGTATGGGAAGGTTTCCCACGTTTTCGTTCCAGACGGGAATCACGGTCGCTCCAATTAGAACTCCGGTGTAATTGTGGAAAGGAAGGCCGAACGCGACGGACACCGTTTGACCGGCATTCTCGAGGATGCGCAACGGCAGGGACGGGCCGTAACGGTCTTGCAAGAATCCGGCGAACGCCGCTGCCGACGCGCCTGCGGAGAATCCCATCAACACCCATACTCCAACCGACATGGGGCTCTGCGGCTTGAATACACGCAGCATATTCAAAAACCGCGATGGCTTGCCGAGATCGGCGATCAACAGCATTGGCGACAGCACGGTTCCGGCAACTGCAATCCATTCGGCATCCCGCACAAGTTTGCGATCGGCGCCGGTATAATTCGCAATCGCGCCCACCACAGCGGCCGCTCCGGACGCGCCGCCTACAAAAAAGTACAGCGGGATTTCCCAGGTCCACGCAGGTTCCTTCAGCAAGGGGATTCCGTAGTATCCAGTCTGCGGAGCTGCAATGGGAAACGGAGCTCCGGCAGGACGAGTACCAACTGCCTTGACCATGCCGCGAATCTCGGCTTCGCGGCGGATGTCGGCTAATCGTTTTTCGCTTCCAATATCGGGGGTTCGTCCGCCCGGCATAGTGCGGATTTTCGGATCCTTCACTCTGGGCCTCGCTGCCTATCCGCAAGAAAGGCCACCAGAGTCCCGCCAAGCAGCATAGCTGCTCCTATGGCGGAAGACGTCCATGCTTTTTTCAAGTAGATCGTGGGAATCTCCGCTTTTGGCGGAAGATTGTAGCTGCGCGGGTCTCCCCGAACAATAAATATTGCGTGAGTTCCACCGACGCTGGTGTCGGCAGAATCGTAGAGGTTCGCGTCTTGCATACCCCGGCTGTGCAATTCCTCGACACGTTCCGCACCCCGCAATTTCAGGCTTTCTATCTCCCCAAATTTAATAGACTCCGTGGGACACGCTTTTGCGCAGGCGGGAATCAATCCTGCTTTCTGCCGGTCGTAACAGAAGGTGCATTTGAACGCGCGACCATCATCAGGATTCCGCTGCACGACGCCGAAGGGACATGCCACGACGCAATAGGCGCATCCGTTGCAGACATCGGATTGGACGTAGACTCCTCCAAACTCGGTGCGCACGATGGCTCCAGTAGGGCACGCTTCGAGGCAGCCCGCGTTTTCGCAGTGCTTGCAGACGTCGGATGAAAATGCCCAGGTATTCAGTTCCGGCGCGTTGCCGCCAAAACCAGTCTCAGGCATGTATTCCACGAATTTGACGTGACGCCACGTCGAGTGCCCGAGCGCGCCAGTATTGTCATACGAATTTCCGGTCCAATTCAGTCCGTCCTCGCCGACGCCATTCCATTCCTTACAGGCGACTTCGCAAGCTTTGCAGCCGATGCACAAAGTCGAATCGGTAAGGAACGCGGTGACGCTCATGAGTGTTTCACCCGCTCTGGCATGTCTGATGGAGAGACGGGCGTCTCGCCCGTCTTGTCGACCGGGGACGCCCGACGCTCCATTCTAGATCGCGAGCGGCGTCCCGGTGCGATCGCACACACCAGCGCCTTGGTTTCCATAATGCGAACGTTGGGCTCTTCGCTGATCACGAGCAGGTCGTTAACGACATCGCCTTTAACGCGTCCCTTGTATCCCCAATGGTAGGGAAGACCGACTTGATGAACGCGGTTGCCGTTGATCAAGAGCGGACGCATTCGTTTCGTCACCAGGACTCTGGCTTCAATTTTCGCACGGGGAGTCGTGATGGTCGCCCAGTCTCCATGTTCGAGGCCGATTTCGCCCGCGAGTTCGGGAGAAACCTCGGTGAATAATTCCGGTTGGAGCTCCGCGAGATGGGACAACGTGCGCGACATGCCGCCCGCCGTGTGATGCTCGGTCAGCCGATAGGTGGTCAATACGTAAGGAAATCTCGGATCCCCCGGCGAGGCCGCGTAAGGATTATCAGGCCGCGTTTTTTTATCGGATGCTGGATTTATTTGCTGATCGTAGAGGGGATTCGATATTAGCGACTCGAGTGCTTCGTAGTGCGTAGGCAGCGGACCGTCTTTCAATCCGCTGGACACGAACAGCCAGCCTACGCCGTCAGGATGCAAGGTGAACGGCTTGGCCCCTCCAAGGGCATCAACGCCTTTTCCATTTTCTAGATCTGCGGGGGTGTTGGGAGGCATGTCCTTTTTGTAATCCGGAATATCGAGTCCACCCCATTGCTTCTTTTCTTCGTCCCACCAGACCAGTTTCTTGCGCTCACTCCACGGCTTGCCGTCGGGACGGGCCGAAGCGCGGTTGTAAATGATTCGGCAATCGTTGGGCCATGCAAATCCCCAGCCATGGCCGAGCAGATCTTTGGGATCGCGCTCGTTTGCTCGGTTGCGGCCTTCTTCGGGATAGACACCGCAATAGATCCAAGCACCACATGCTGTCGAGCCGTCGTCTTTCAGATCGGGAATCTGCTTCAACTGCTTTTTATCGGCCACGGTCCAGCCATTAATTTCCTTCAGCACTTCTTCGACTTTCGGTTCCTCATGTTTGCCTTCGACGGAATAATTCCACGTGAGAGCGTTTAACCCCGCGTTGCGCGGACGCAAATCTTTTTTACCTTTTTCTTTTATGCGACGCCCAAGATGATAGACGAACCAGGTTTCGCTGCGGGCGTCTCCAGGAGGCTCAACTGCAAGATTGCGATATTGCAATAGCCGCTGCGTATTGGTGAACGTCCCTTCCTTTTCCGCGGTTCCAGCCGCGGGAAACAGGAAAACTTCCGTCCCAATCGTGTCGGGAGATAACTCCCCACGTTGCACCTCGGGAGAATCGAGCCAGAACGAAGCCGTTTCCGTCTCCACCATGTCCCGCACGACCAGCCATTTTAATTTCGATAATGCCGTCCGTTCGACCCGGCTATTCGACGCGCCGACCGCGGGATTCTGGCCCATCACGAAGAGGCCTTCCATTTTGCCATCCATCATGTCGAGCCAGTAACCGAAATGCGAATGGTCGCCGCTCACTCGCGGAATCCATTTGAATCCATATTCATTTTCCGCGGTGGCGGCATCGCCGTAATATGCCTTCAATAAACTGATTAGATATTTGCTAAAACCAGCCCACAGTCCGGTGCGCGAACTGTGTTTCTTAATGTGAGCTTTCAAATCATGCGAACCTGCCTTGAAAAAAGGCATGGGAATATAGCCAGGCAGGATGTCATACAGTGTCGGGATATCGGTCGATCCTTGGATGGAAGCGTGGCCACGTAGAGCGAGAATTCCACCGCCAGGGCGCCCTATATTTCCCAAGAGTAATTGGAGGATCGCTGCCGATCGGATGATCTGCACGCCTTTGGAATGTTGCGTCCATCCTACGGCGTAGCAGATCGCGGCAGTCTTGTCTGTGCCCGAAGCGGACGTGAATGTTTCCGCTACATTTAGAAACACATCTTGCGGAACGCCGCAAAATCGTTCAACCATCTCCGGTGTGTATCGTGAAAAATGGCGTTTCAGAACCTGGAAAACGCAACGAGGATGCTCAAGGGTGGGATCTGATTCCGCTTTCGCGGCATCTTGAGCTTCTCCCCCGCGGTCTTTGCCGTGACCTCCACCAGCCTTCGAGTGGCCTGGTGCGTCGCCACCGGCCTTCTTTACCGGAGCGCCCTGATACAGCCAGGTCTCCGGATCGTATTGTTTTTTCTCGGCATTCCAGCCAGAGAACAATCCGTCGAGATCTTCCGTATCGCGGAAGTCCCCGCGCAAAATCGTTGGCGCATTGGTGTAATGCACGACATACTCGCGGAACTCTTTACTATTCTCGAGCGTGTAACGGATAAGCGCTCCAAGAAAAATAATGTCGCTGCCGGCGCGTAGCGGCACCCAGATATCCGCCATCGCCGAGGTGCGGGTGAATCGTGGATCAACGTGAATGATTTTAGCTCCACGCTCGCGGGCTTCAATCACCCATTGAAATCCGACGGGATGATTCTCGGCCATGGACGATCCCATGATCAGTATCGCGTCCGCGTTGCTGAGATCTTGTTGCGCGGTGGTTGCGCCGCCGCGCCCAAACGATGTGCCCAGACCGGGCACGGTAGAGCTATGTCATATGCGCGCCTGGTTGCTGATGCATACCATCCCCAGCCCGGCGGCGAAAAGTTTCTTGATTAAATAATTTTCTTCGTTGTCGAGGGTGGCCCCGCCAAGGTGTGCGACGGCTTTGGTCTGCATCAGAACCTCTCCGTCCTTTTCTTCCTCGAATGTCCGGTCGCGGCTATCCCACAATCTGTCGGCCACCATATCCATCGCCGTTTCCTGATCAAGATCTTCCCACTCTTTCGAATATGGACGACGGTACTTCACCTTAGTCAAACGTCCAGGATGCGTGTGCAACTCAAATGTGTCGGCCCCCTTGGGACAAAGATGGCCGCGGGAAATCGGCGACTTGGGATCGCCCTCGATCGAAATCAGCTTACCGTTTTTGTGGTAAACCAATTGGCCGCATCCGACGCCGCAATAGGGGCAGATAGATGGTGTAGCCTCGGCGCCGTCATGTTTGGGACGAAGATTGCGAGTCTTTTCCGACATCGCTTCAATCCCAGTGCCATCGGCGCCGGTCTGAATTTGTCGAATGAGAGGCCAGCGAGAAAGTATGTCTTTGAGCAAGGTCTTTCCTCCGTGCAGCTCAGAGAGCCGAAACAATGATATGTACAGATGATCCGAACAGCAGCCCCGATGTCCGATCGGCAACAGAATCTTTTGCCGACGTTATGCAGAATATCGCCTGCGGGAAGAATTGTCGAAAACCGGTTCCATGGCAGCAATTGTGCACAGAACATAAAATATTGCAGCGTTAGCGGGCACTTGCAAATTGAAATCCACAAGGCTATGTACCAGGATGCCGGTAATGCCCAGCATCGCGGCTACGGCTGCCGACCCGTTTAGATCGGTTCTCCAATTGCTTAACTTTTTTGATGCATTGCGAAAAACAACCCATAAAAGCCAGATCATGGTGATGAATCCCGCCGCCCCCATCTCGACCAACAGTTGCAGATAGTCATTGTGCGCTTCATCTATAAAAACATTTGCATAGAAACTTCTGTACTGTGGATAAACATCCGCGAACGTCCCCAGTCCGCAGCCGAGCAGAGGATAGTGCGGGTACATTTTGATTAGGTCACGGTCGATCTGCAACCGAAGGCCCGCAGTTAGTTCGCGCTGCGCGGATCGGACGGTGGTAAAGCGTTCCCGCAACTTATCTCTTCCAATCCATACCAGCAAGCAGGCCAAAAGGGTGACAAATACAATCGCTAACTTGCCCCGTGATCGCAAACCGTTACGATGTTTGATCTGCAATGCTGACAGGACGAGAATCTCGCACAAAAATGCCGCGGCCCCGCCCCTCGATCCGGAAAGAAAAATCGTGGCGGCGATTATTGCGGAAGCGGCGATCGCGAACTTTTGCCATTGTGCTCCCACATGTTGTGTAAACGAAAGTACAACAGGAATTGGAAACAACATTTCCATCAACCCCGCGTAATGGTTATGGTTTACGTACGGACCGTATATCCACCCTCCGCCGCGCGGTGTTCGCAGCCAATACAATTTGTCACTCGAACCGAGCCCCTGCAACAGAGCAAATGAGGCGACGGCTGTGCCATAGCCGGACAGCACCACGGCAAGAAATTTAATTTGGCGTGTAGTTCTCAAACACTGAACCACGAGGAAGCAAAGAATTCCATAGGCTGCATAAAGAAGAAAGCTGGAAAAAGTGGCATCTCGGTAAGCGGTTTTCCCAGCCGCAATCTGAATTAAAACCAGAGCGGCAAATACCAACATTGGCGCAAAAATCGGGTTCCACAAAATTGATATTCGCCCGGATGAGAATTGTGTCCAGATCCAAAAGACAAATAGAAGTGCCGCGGCTGCTTCCAGCAGAAAAATCGACCAGGGTTCAACAGCTCCGAATGCGAGAGGGCAAAACAATAACAGCCCGAAGACGCCATAAAGTATCACGCTATGGCGACCGTCGTCTGCCGCGGGTTTGACAATAAGTGTCTGGGGACGGCTGCTCAAGATAGGGAAACTCACGACCCGCCCTGTTTCCCTGTTGGCGATAAGCTAAGGTTGCCGATCCAAAGCTTGCCTCGAATTGCGCTCCCCGCAGGCACACGACTGATCCGCAGTATCAATAAATGGGTAGCCGGCCCCGTTTGAAAATCTACGGTCACCTGCCTCCAGGTAGCGCTGTTCACCAGTTCGTCGCTCTGGAAATAGGACTCACCCGTGTAAGCGTCCTGCAAAACGAAATGTGGTCCGCCCGCGCCCTCCAGATTTTCCGTTTTGAAATGAGCGGAGAAATGATAGGTGGAGTTTGGACTGACGGAAATCAGCTGTCGAATCCCAGAATCCTCAAGTCCACCACTGTCGTAGGAAATCATCAGAGAAGCACCGCCGACCTCGGATTGCGAAGGTTCCAACTCGATCGAAACGCCTGGTTGCTTCTCGTATGTCCAGTCAAAACCCCCATTCAAAACCGTTAGATTGAAATCTCCATTGACCATCAAATTTTGCTGGGACGGCGCGTAGCTTTTGAGACCAGCTAAGGAACCCGCGTCTCGCCAAACTGTTCGAGCCTCGTCTGGCCGGTGTTCGCCGATCAAATAATGTACGTAATCGAAGACGTCATTGATCTTCACGGGTTGGCCGAGTCTGCCGATTTGTGCCCAAACCATTGCCGCCGCCGCGCGTTGCTTCTGGGAGATCAAGAATTCCAGGAACGAAGAATAAATATCGGAACTTGCAGGCAATGCATCGCGCAACAACTCGCTCGCGTCCGGTTGCGCCTGCCAGCACATTGGAATGATCTGCCCAGCCAAATACGGAGCGCCTTCCAGCGCCCTGCGAAACTGTGCGAATGCCAACTGGGTCTGGTTTTCGTTCAGATAAATGTTTCCCGCTTGAACGGCAATTCTAGGACTGTAGGGACCAACGGCAATGGCGTTTTTCACCGCCGCGCGCGCGTCTTCCGGACGATCAAGGAGATCCTCGACCGAGGCCAGATTCAGCCAAAAAAATGAGTTGTGCGGATTTAATCCTACTGCCTTTTTTAGCTCGGTTCTCGCTTCTGCCCGTTGCTGTAGCCACCAATAATATTGTCCTAAAAGGTACTGATAGTTGGCGTTCCACGGCTCAAGGCGAAGAGCAAATTTCAAGGACGCCAGATTCGGCTGCGAGGCCGAAAAATATGCGACGAACTGCGAAGAAATTATCGCGAAGTATAGCGCAGCGAGGCAAAGACAAAATATCAGGAAGGAACGCTTCGCGGCCGGGACGCGGATAGTAATCGTCATGCCAATCAGGGGCGCATAGTATCAGGCCCCGCCTGATGTGATACTGGAAATAATCTCTTCGTCATCGTCAAAATTCAGCTCCGGCATATCGCCCTCTTTGTAGTCCTCATGGTAATAAGAATTCGCGAATTTACCCATGTGTCCATAATAGGAGTAATAGTCAGGGGAATGCAGGTTCACCGCATTCAACAATACTCCGCTGACTCGAGCATTTACCTGCGCTAAAATGTCGCGCGCCTGGCGTAATGCATGCTTGGTCGTGCTTCCCGCCCGGGCGACAAGAATTACGGCATCGGCTCGCGTCGCTACCACCACCGCGTCCGTCACCGGCAAGGTGGGAGGAGTATCGATCACGATGTGGTCATACTGTTCTCTCAAAGCTTCCAGAACGTCGCCCATCTTCGAGGAAGCCAACAACTCCGCGGGGTTAGGCGGGGGAGTTCCCGCCGGCAATACGAACAGACTTGGCACGAGAGGCGATCTAACAATCGTCTGTTGAAGGTTAGCGCCACCAGTTAAGACATTCGTCAGGCCGGTTTTTGGAACTACACCAAGAGTTCTATGAATGCTCGGCCGCCGTAAGTCCGCATCGACCAATAGAACGCGGGCGCCCTTTTGTGCCAATACAATTGCACAATTAATGCTGGTAGTGGTCTTGCCTTCCTCGGGAAGCGCGCTGGTTACGAGAATCACTTTCGGAGGAGCCCCGACGGTCGTCAGGAGCAGGGAAGTGCGCAAAGCGCGATAAGCCTCGGCCATTTGAGATTGCGGGCGAGACTTGGTAATCAGCTCCATCGATCCTTTATTGGACGAGAACGAAAGCCGCGGGCCCGACCGCGAATTGCCGACTATTCCGCTTCCCAGAGGAATTATGCCAAGAGATGGCAACAGCGAGATCGCCTGCGCCTGTTCGACTGTGCGCACCGTGTTGTCCAGCCCTTCCATAACGAACGCCAAACCAATCCCAGTAGTCAAGCCGAGCGCCAGAGCGAAGGAAAGATTGCGAAAGATATTCGGTTCAGAGGGCGAGGTCGGCACTCGCGCCACGTCCACCGGACGGATATTATTCGAGCGCAATCCGGCGGTTACGCCGGCTTCCTTCAACTTTTCCAAGAGGTTTTCATATAGCGTCCGATTGGTTTCCGCGTCGCGTTTTAGAAAGTTGTATTCAATCGCACTTTCATTCAGTTGATTAGCATCCTGCTTTTGTTCATCGAGCGCCGCCTTCAGCAAATTCTCCCGGGCGAGGGCTGCCAGATAATCGCCCCGCAGGCGTCCGACCACCTTTTTTCTTTCCACTTCGGTTTGCTCATCGACTTCTTTGAGTTGATCCGACAATTGGGCCAACTTAGGATAAGAGGGACCAAACTGCGCTCCCAGTTGCGCGATTTGTATCTTCAAATCCGCATGCTGGTCCTGAAGTTTTTGCAGCAGAGTGGAACCGGTTGTATTGGTCGTTATGTTAATCGCGGCGGCGATTGAATCCGAATCCCCATTCTGCACCAGCCGGTAAAGAGATTCCTTCTCCATCCGCGCCGACTCAGCATCCGTCAATTCCTTGTTGAGCTCGTCCAATTTCGAGGTTGTTATGTTTTGCTTCTCGTCGATTCCCAGGATTTCATGGTCTTTCTGGTACTTGACCAATTTTTCCTGAGATGTCTCAACTTTCAATTGCAGATCAATCAACTGCTTCGATAACCAATCCGAGGTTTGCTCGGTCGATTCGAATCGTGTTTTGAAGTTCTGTTCGATGTAGGCGCTGGCGAGAGTGTTGACTACACGCGCCGCCAGGTATTTATCCGGACTGCGATAGTGAATATCGATGATCCTTGTGTTGGGTTCAAGCGTCACGCCTAAGCCTGACTTGAAACTGGCAATCATTACAGAGATTTTCTCGGAGTCCGCATCGGTAGCAGGAGTCAAAACCGGATGCGCGCCAGCTGGTTTATCCAGATCCAACTGTTTGATTACCTGCAAAGCCAGCGAATCGCTGCGCAGAATGCGCGCCTCGGTGTCGAGATCGGTGGGGTCCTCGTAATCGTAGCCGGCATTACCGGCGTCTTTGAGGTTCAGTGTGACCGGATCCATCCGGTTCACGGCGATGCTGCCGACCGCATCATAAATCGGCGTAGTCCGCAGCGTGGCAATCAAAACCGCCGTGAAGATTAACGCCAGACACCCGAGTATTATCCACCTGCGCTTGAGCAGAACGTGGCTATAAGCGCGCAGAAACGAATCTTCGGAGGAAAATTGCGAGTTGAAATTCTGATAGGGAGTGAATCTGGGAGTTGCTTGAATAACGGGATGGACTTCGCGGTCCCTACCATTTGCCGGAATTATGGGCCCAAATGTCATTGGCGCCCCTGGAGGATGAAGCCGGAATGCACGCGAAGAGAATTATTCTTCAACTGGTATTGATTCCTCACAGAGCCGCGAAACCAATCTTTCACCATAGTGCTTGAGAATTGGAAGAGGTTCCGCACATTCTAGCACCGTAGCCAGTGAGTAAATAAGCAAATTTACGCGTCTGAAACTCAATCTCTGATCAAAGTGCGCGTCTATCGGGCGATGCGTCCGCTATACTACCAGTTGAAATCGGGGTCGGCGGTGATGCGTCCCGGTTTCAGCAGCCAACATTCCAGCCCAGGGGGCGCCAGTGAAATGGTCTGAAGAAATAGTATTGGTTACCGGCGCCACTGGCTCATTTGGGCAGAAATTCTGCGAATTGATGTTGGCCGAGTATCATCCGCAGAAGCTTATTATCTTCAGTCGCGACGAACTCAAACAACATGACATGAGGACCTCGGGCTTCGACCATCCCAGTTTGCGATATTTTATCGGCGACGTTCGCGACGCGCAAAGATTGGAGCGCGCGTTTGCGGGGGTTACGGTTGTGGTTCATGCCGCGGCCCTGAAGCAGGTTCCCGCCTGTGAATATAATCCCTTTGAAGCGATTCAAACCAATATCATCGGCGCCAAAAATGTCATCGATGCCGCAATCAATCAGGGAGTGCGCCGCATTATCGCTCTCAGCACCGACAAGGCGGTAAACCCCGTCAATTTGTATGGCGCGAGCAAGTTGTGCGCTGAGAAAGTTTTTGTGCAAGCGAACGCCTACGCCGGCGCCCAGGATACGCGCTTCAGTTGCGCCCGCTACGGCAACGTTGTGGGCAGCCGGGGCAGCGTTATCCCAATGTTTCTGGAGCAACGCAAGACTGGGTGCGTCACCATCACAGACCCGCGCATGACTCGCTTTTGGATCACGATGGAAAGGGGAGTCCGATTCGTGGTCCGCTGTCTCGAACAAATGCGCGGCGGCGAAATTTTCGTGCCTAAAATTCCCAGCATGAAACTGGTCGACATGGCCGAAACCGTCGCTCCCGGTTGCAAAGTTGAGTGCATTGGTATTCGACCCGGCGAGAAATTGCACGAAGTGTTGCTGTCGGAGGATGAAGCTCGCGACGCGGTTGAAACTGCCGACATGTATATCGTGCAGCCGAGGCACTCATGGTGGCACAAGGGAAATTGGCCGGACGCCCGTCCACTTCCGGAAGGGTTCCGCTATACGAGCGACACCAATTCACAATGGCTTACCGGCGGAGAACTTTCGGCGCTTATGCGGGTGAATAGCTCCAATCGTGACGCATCGTCAAGGGCTCTCCAAGCAAAGGTCTCATGAGCTCAATTTCCGCTCAACAACAAGTCCTGGCGCTTGATGGCGGAAAGCCGATTCGCGAAACATTCTTGCCGTACGGCCGACAGTCAATTGCCGAATCCGATATCCAGGCGGTAGTGGATGTGCTGCGGTCGGATTGGTTGACGACCGGTCCCAAAATCGCCGAGTTTGAAGAAGCGTTCGCCGCCCGCGTCGATGCGGAATACGCCGTCAGCTTCAGTTCAGGTACGGCAGCCCTCCACGGCGCCGCCTTCGCAGCGGGTTTGAAAGCTGGAGACGAAGCAATCACTTCGCCATTAAGTTTTGCCGCGACTGCAAATTGCATCCTGTACCAGGGGGCGACGCCGATATTCGCTGATGTGTCCCCCGACACTCTTAATCTTGATCCGAAGGATTGCTCTCTTAGAGTCACGCCAAGAACCAAAGCCATACTTCCAGTTGATTATGCGGGCCATCCCGCCGAATTGGATTCGATTGCAACCCTTGCCGAAAACCATGGCCTGACGGTAATCGAGGATGCCTGCCATGCCCTGGGCGCCGAATACAAAGGCCGAAAAGTTGGCGGCATCTCGCACATGACCGTCTTCAGCTTTCACCCGGTGAAGCATCTGACGACGGGGGAAGGCGGCATGGTCACGACAAACAATTCGCAATACGCCGAGACTCTTCGTCGATTTCGGAATCATGGCATCAGCACTGGTGCCCGGGAGCGGCAAAAAAATGCCGAGTGGTTCTATGAAATGGTGTTGCTTGGTTTTAACTATCGGCTGACGGATATTGCCTGCGCCCTTGGAATTCAGCAACTCCAAAGGCTCGAATCAAATCTTTCCAGAAGACGCGAAATTGCCGCCCGCTATAACAGTGCCTTTTCGGAGATATCGGCAATGGACGTTCCGCAAGTTCGCGCAGGAATTAATCCAGCGTGGCATTTGTATCCGATTCGCCTGAAATTGGAATCCTTTCGCGTCGGGCGCGATGAAATATTCCGCGCTTTACGGGCGGAAAATATCGGGGTTAACGTACATTACATCCCCATTCATCTTCATCCTTATTATCGCGATCACTTCAGCTACAGGCCGGGGGACTATCCCGTGGCGGAAGAAGCTTATGGACGTTTGATTAGCCTTCCAATGTTTCACGGAATGAACGATAAAGATGTCGAAGATGTGGTTGAGGCGATCCAGAAAATAACGCGCTATTACATGCAATAGTTTGGTCACGTCTCCGATGTGGAATATGTCTCACCCGGCAAATGAAAAACCGGCGATCGCAATTGTTCAGGCGCGCATGGGTTCGACCCGCCTTCCCGGCAAGGTTCTAATGGATCTCGGCGGGGCAAGTGTGCTGGCCAGGGTCGTGCATCGCCTGCGCCGGGCTAACCTGATTGACAGAATTATTGTGGCTACAACGGATTCCGCTGCCGACGACCCAGTTGTTGCCGAAGCAAAAAAGCTCAAGGCGGATTATTTCCGCGGGTCGGAATTCGACGTTCTCGACCGCTACTACAAGGCTGCTGTTGCATTCGACGCGGCTGTGATAGTCCGCATCACTGCGGATTGTCCGTTGATAGACCCCGGACTTGTAAACGACACTATAAGGTTACTTCGCAAGCAAAACGCTGATTATGCCAGCAACAGTATCGCCCGCGCCTATCCTCGTGGATTGGATGTGGAAGCGTGCACCGCTGCGGCGTTGAGGCTGGCGTGGCAAAAAGCAACCGAGCCCTACGAAAGAGAGCACGTCACGCCCTACATATATGAACATCCGACGCTGTTTCGCATCGCTTCGGTTTTTGGAACAACCGACTACAGCCATTATCGCTGGACGCTCGACACTCCCAGCGACCTCGCGTTGTTGCGTGCGATTTACGACAGGTTTCACAATAATGACAACTTCGCCTGGCGGGACGTGGTCTCTCTGATGGAGCGCGAACCGCAGTTGGCTGAACTACACTCCAACGTCATTCAAAAATCCTTGCAGTCGAACTAATGCCTCGTCGTCCTCTTATCATCCGATGCGATGCCTCCGTGGCCATCGGGACCGGCCACGTCATTCGGTGTCTGGCTCTGGCTCAAGCGTGGCAGGACCGGGATGGCGAAGTGGTTTTCGTGATGGCCTGTTCGACCCCAGCAGTCGACAAGAGGTTAACCGCTGAAGGTGTGTCGGTTGTCGGCATTTCGGCGACCCCAGGCAGCGACCAGGATGGGAGAAAGTTTACCGAAATCGCGGAAAACAATGCTGCGGAATGGATGATCGTTGATGGTTATCAGTTCGACGAGAATTACCAGTCCACCATCAAGCAAACCGGCCGCAAGCTAATGCTCCTCGACGATACCGGAAAATCCACACATTACTTTGCCGATGTCGTGCTCAATCAGAATGTCACCGCTTGCGAGAAAATGTACTCGAATCGCGAAAGCCACACTCAACTGCTCCTTGGCACCGGCTACGTACTGTTACGACGTCAATTCGCAACTTGGCATGGCTGGGAGCGGAACTTTCCAGCAGTGGCCAAAGGAATTCTTATTGCGCTAGGAGGAAGCGATCCGGATGGTTTGACTTTACCCGTACTGAAATCGCTTTCGAAGATGTGCGACTCCCAGCTTGAGATATTCGTCATTGTAGGCGGCAGTAATCCTCGCATTCATGACTTGCAGCGTGCTGCTATTGCGCTGGGACCGCGGATTCGCCTGTTGAATGACGTGTCTGACATGGCGGCTCGTATGGCGGAAGCGGACTTGGCGATCATCTGCGGAGGCGGTACTCTCTGGGAGGCGCTGTACATGGGTTGTGCGACCCTCACTTATTCGCGTCCGGGAGTTCAGGAAGACATTAACGAGCAACTCAGCACGGCGGGTACGGTGATCGATCTGGGTCGGGTGGCAGACTTGAATGAGGCGAAACTTTTGGCGGCGGTGGAGGACCTTCTACCTTGCGCTCGAAAACGCCGGTCAATGGCGCAGATTGCAAGGCAAGTAGTGGACGGCAGAGGGGCGATGCGTACGCTGCAATTCCTCGACGCAATTACTCCGTCGGTAGAGATCACGGAGTAGATCCATGACATTTACTGGAAAGCCCGATCGAAACACCCATTGAAAATGTGGTGCGTAAGCCGACAGCGAGACAGCGCATGAAAATCGCAATTTCTCAGCCAACCTATCTCCCGTGGATCGGCTACTTTGATCTGATTGAACAAGTCGATGTTTTCGTATTGTTGGACGATGTGCAATTCGAGAAACAATCGTGGCAACAACGCAATCGCATAAAGACACCGACCGGATTACAGTGGCTGACGGTTCCCGTTATTTTTCGCGGACGCCTGGGCCAGAAAATTAACCAGGTCGAGGTTCGCGACCGCGACTTTTGGCGGCGTCATCGCAGGGCCATTGAACTTAATTACGCACGAAGCTCTTTTTTCGCCGACTATTTCGAATTGTTAATCTCAAAGATATCTTCGAAAGAAACATTTCTAGCGGATTTAAACATCGGTTTAATTGAAAGCTTCACTACAATATTGGGAATCAAGACGCCTCTCATGCGTTCCTCCACGATCCATCAACCAGGAAAAAGGACTGAGTTGTTAGCAAATATTTGCGAATGCCTTGGCGCTGATCAATACCTTTCCCCACTGGGGTCGGCGGCTTATTTACTCGCAGAACAAAATACGTTGCTGGATCGCGGAATCGACGTCGTGTTTCAGAATTATATGCATCCGGAGTACCGGCAGCTGTTTTCGCCCTTTGTTCCGTATGCCTCGATTATCGATTTGCTGTTCAATGAAGGCGCGCGATCGTTAGAAATTATTCGGAGCGGCCGGAGAGCTCCTTTTCTACCCTCTGAGGTTGTTCCTCAAATTGCCCAACATGCAACGGTAAAATGACATCGAACTTCAGAATCGGCAACCGCCCCATCGGCCCGGAGAATCCCGTTTATATCATCGCGGAGCTTTCCGCCAATCACCATCAGGATTTTAATCAGGCAGTACGCATTATCGAACTTGCCAAGAGAGCCGGGGCCGACGCGGTCAAGCTTCAGACTTACACTCCCGACACCCTGACTATTCGCAGCGACCGGGAAGAGTTCCGCATTCGCGGCGGAACGCTTTGGGACGGCGCTACTCTGCATGAGCTTTACAGTGAGGCATATACTCCGTGGGAATGGCAGCCCAGGCTCAAGCAGGTCGCCAATGATTGCGGGCTAGACCTATTCTCCTCTGCGTTTGATCCGACCGCGGTAGATTTCCTCGAAAAAATGAATGTGCCAGCTTACAAGTTGGCATCGTGCGAACTCGTGGATATCCCACTGATCAAATATATCGCTCAAACCCGTAAGCCCCTTATCATCTCGACGGGCATGGCAACGTCGGAGGAAATTGATGAAGCACTGGAGGCCGCGCGCGCGGCCGGTGCCACGGAAATATCTCTCCTAAAGTGTTCGAGTTCATATCCGGCTTCTCCGGATGAAATGAATTTGAGAACAATTCCGGAATTGGCGCGCCGTTATGGAACTCCCGTGGGCCTTTCCGATCACACCGTAGGGATTGAGGTTCCTGTGGCTGCCGTCGCGCTTGGAGCCTCCATTATCGAGAAACATATTTTGTTAGACCGAATACATAAAGGTCCCGATAGCGCGTTCTCGCTCGATCCGGTTGAGTTTGCGGAAATGGTAAAAGCGGTGAGAACCGTCGAAAGAGCTTTGGGAGAAATACGTTTTGGTCCTACTGCCGACGAGGAAAGTAGCCTGATCTTTCGCCGCTCCCTTTTCGTTGCGCACGACATGAAACTCGGAGAAATATTTACGGATAAGAATGTTCGTTCCATCCGTCCGGCGCACGGCTTGCACACGCGTTATTTGCGACAGATACTGGGGAAACGTGCGACTCGGAATGTGACTGCCGGTACACCGCTAAAGTGGGATCTGATCGAGGGCCAATGATGGCGGCTGTTCCTCAAACGAAGGTTTTGATTCTCCATCCCGAGGATGGCATCGCGGAAAGTGAAAGTGTTGCCCCATATGATCTTGTCATTGACTTGGGTAGAGCTTCACCTGGGACTTATGAACGTTGGAGCAAGCAGACCAGATCGCAGGTAATTTGTCTCTATGATTTTGTTGCAGAAGACGAAGATATTTACCGGACTCGATCTCTCCTGAATCTTGGCCGGCACTCTCTTATCGATCGCATGGGAATCGATTGGTGGAGCGTACTTTGGCCGGAAATGTTGGTTCCGCTTCAACAGTTGATTCTGGTTCAGCGGCTAGCGAAGTACATCGATAGGGAATGTGATCTTTATTCCAGCCGCGCCGATTATAGATGTGCGGCGCTGCATCTGGTTCTAGGCGGTAGGATCACTAATCTCGAGGGGTTTTTTCGGGCCAGTGCACGCCGCGTGGGGCATTACGCCGAGGTGGCATCAACTTTCGATCTAAAGCAAATCTTCCAGATTGCTCAGGACAAATTCGATAACAAACATGCCCTCCGCAGCCGGCTTGCCAGGCGTAGTCCAACTTCGAACCGTCCCTCGATTCTGTTGCCAAGCGCTTACATTAATGTTTCGCGCGCCGCACTCGCATATGCCGCATCATTACCACAGGAGCAGTTCTTGTTAGTCTGCGCCCGGGATAACGCGAAAGTGCCGCAGTTATTTCCTAATGTTCAAATGACATCCCTGGATCCGTACTTTTCCCCGCCCGATCCGCACGAAGCCAGGTCTCTGCTGGAACTCTGGGGTAGATTAAAAATGCGGCTCGCCGGGACTGCGCCCGAATATAAGTCGGGTGCCGCGGTGGGATTGTTGGATCGAATTCCTTTCATGATTCGGCGGGGAATCGCAATACGCGATGCGTGGAAAAATCTCTTCGACTCCGAGAACATCTGTTCATGTTTCTCCGCCGACCACAACAACGTATACACGAGGATTCCACTTCTATTGGCAAGGCGAGCGGGGATTCCCGCGGTGGCGTGCCATCATGGAGCGTTGGATGGGGGAATGGCAATTACCACGCATGACGCCGATTTCTATCTGGCCAAGAGCCAGATGGAACGCGATTATATGATCCGGGTTTGTGACATTGCGCCGGAAAAGGTTATTTGTTGCGCGCCGGATCGAGCCGAATTCATTCCTCGCGGGCGAAGTTTCCCAAATAAATCATCGATGGTTTTTTTCTCCGAGCCATACAGCGTATGGTCCTGGCGAATGGACGAGGTATACAGGGACCTTCTGCCGCGATTGTATGCACTCGCCGAAGAGTGTCGCGTTAAGCTCGTAGTCAAACTGCACCCTTTCGAAAGCACGGGCACCTACCAGCAGTTACTCTCTACGCATTTAGGAACAGAGAAGATGAGATCCGTCGAAATTGTTGATGGTGCAATCTCAGAAGAGCTTTGGCAGAACACTCGCTTCGCACTTACCGCGCAATCGAGCATTGCGTTGGAGTGCACGGCAAGGGGAATCCCTATATTCTTGTGCGGCTGGCTGCGGGATCCATTTTCAGGATACATTCAGCAATATCAGAAATTTGGTATAGGTCGATTGGTGGAAACGGTGGACCAAATTGCTCAAATTCCCGAACTTCTCGCATCCGGCACGCCACAATATCCCGAGCCCGGCCATTTACCAGATTCTGTCAACTCAGAGATTTTGAAACATTTGCTGAGTCCCTGTCACGCCCTGCAAGATGCAACTGGTTAGCCGTCTATGCCAGAAGCTCCAGCCATAAGAGATTCGTCCCCCGTCCTCATCAACGTGCCGCCCGTCGATTCGTTTGCTGACGCAGCATTTCGGCATCAGATGGGCCACATTTCCCGGCATTCTCTTGTCTTTTTTCTAGGCACCATCTTCACTACCGCCTCGGGATACTTTTTCAAGGTGTACCTGGCGAGAGCCCTGGGCGCCGAAGCGCTCGGCATATATGCCCTCGGCATGACTGTGATTGGACTACTCGGAGTATTCAACGCCTTTGGGCTGCCGCAAGCCGCGGTTCGATTTGTGGCCGACTATTGCGCAACCGCACGGGTCGAAATGCTCAGGAACTTTATTGCTCGCGCTATCGGCCTGCTGTTGCTTTCTAATTTATTCATGGGTGGCATTCTCTTACTAATTGGCCCGCGTATCGCGGCTCGCTTCTATCACACCGCAGCGTTAAGCCGGTACTTTGGCCTCTTTGCGCTGATCATGATATTGGGATCCTTAACCGGATTTTTAGGACAGGTGCTGGCTGGCTACAAAGATGTGCTGCGGCGCACCGTGATCACCAACTTTATTGGCACGCCACTGATGATGATATTGGCCGTAATCCTGGTTATGTGCGGCTTGGGATTGCGGGGTTACATCCTTGCGCAAGTCTTAGGCGCCGCTGTTGTGCTCGCGTTACTGGCGATCTCTGTTTGGAAATTAACTCCAGCGGGAGAAAGCTCTCTTGCCGCCGGACCGTTTTCTCATCTTGGCAAAGAAGTGATTTCATTCTCGGCATTCGCTTTTGCTGTAAATATTCTCGAATTTGTGATGGCGCAATCCGACAAAATAATGATTGGCCATTACCTCAACGCGCGCGACGTTGGAATTTACGCCGTGGCGATGGCCTTGGTTGGGTTCGTGCCCATCGTCCTTCAGTCAGTGAATCAAATCTTTTCTCCTGTCATCGCGGACCTTCATGCTCGTCAGGATCAGGCGACCCTGCGCCGGCTATTTCAAACTCTGACTAAGTGGTCGTTGGGACTAACTCTTCCTCTCGCGGCGGTCATGATAATCTTCGCCCCCGTCCTCATGAGAGTTTTCGGACGCGACTTCGAACGGGGCTGGCCAATTCTGGTGATTGGCACTATTGGACAACTGGTGAATTGTGGAGTCGGGTCCGTGGGATATTTGTTGCTTATGTCCGGTCACCAGCGCGATTTGGTCAGAGTGCAGGTGTTTATGGCCGTTGCCACGGTCGTTCTTGGAATCCTATTGATCCCCAAGTGGGGCATTTTAGGTGCGGCGGCCGTTGCTGCGCTCGCTAATTTGTTATCCAATTTGTGGTATCTGTTGGAAGTACATCGCAAACTCAAAATGTTCCCGTACAACACAAGTTATTTCGGTCTCGCATTTCCACTCGCGGGCACGCTCGGAATACTGCTGCTCGAATATCGGCTTTTGGATTTTCGTTCCAACTGGATCTTAATTGGGTTTGCGCTGATTGCAGGCTATGCGGCATTTATCGGCATCGCGCTCTCTTCTCGCCTCGATTCAGACGATCGCCTGATCCTTCGTGCCATATGGTCGCAAACCGTCGGCAGATTCGTATCGGGAGGCAGCGCCTAGTGTCAGACGATATGCGCGAAGTACGCCTTCCTTCGGACCTATGCCATTCCGTCGAGCAAAAGTTCGGAAGCCGTTTCCCCACCCTGGAACAATTTCTGATTTACGTAATGGAACAGCTTGTCCGCGACGACGCACTTAAACTAGATCAGGAGGAGCAGCGAATCATAGAGGAGCGACTGAAAGACCTCGGCTATATATGACGCGCCAACCTGTTTTATTTAATCGCCAGTACGCTGTAATTGGGCGTGAATTGATCGTTGGTCGTGAGTCCGCATCTTTCCACACTCATTCCAAGCAGATTAGACAGCGGCACCGCGCTGACCTCGACTAGTCTTCGAAGAAATTTCAGCTTTAAAAGGGACAAGAATCCGAGGTTCGCAGCTCGTATTAGGCCGCCCGGACTGAAGGCTTCCGCCACAATCTCGACCGTGCGAAACGGCGACAGCGTAGATCGTATCCCAGCGGGCGTAAATCTCCACAATTCTGCATCGGCGAAGGGGGGAGCAAAAGCTGGCGCGCTCATAAATAAACAGCCGCCGGGTTTGAGAACCGCGTGAATTTGGTCAGCAGCGAGATGTGGTTTCGCAAAATAGTCAAATACCTGCGTGGCAATAACGACGTCGAATGTGTTTTCTGCGAAGGGCAGACATTCTCCCGTCGCAATGACATCCACCATTTCGGTGCGATGGATGTCCACTCCCACATATCGGGCCGTGCGGCTCTGAAGTAATTCACGGTAGGGCTGGTAGCGGCCTCCTACATCCAGGATATTTAGACCATGCCGTGGCAGTTGGCTGATCCATTTTGTGAAATTTAACCTTCTGGCTCGCAGCACCAGAAAATTCGGATCCGTCAGCGACGGATAGAGACGCGCCCTCTGAATCCGTAGAAGTTTCTCATACTGCGCATTGCCATTTGGCTTAGGAGACAAGGCACTCGGGCGGTCGTTGCTTCATTGCTTGGGAAAAAAGTCTAACATTGCAGTTCCGAAACTTACAATCTGCGACTGGACGCGTCTAAAATACGAAGGCCGGACGCCGGGGAAATCCCAGCTCCAGCCCGCGCTTACTTCAACTCGAAATGCCCGGCTAACGAGGCTCTGTGGTGATCGCGGCAGCAGTGCTTGCATCATTGCCGGTCGCGTTAAGACGGCTGAGGTGAGGGAAAAACGGCGTGACTTCGAAGGGCATCTTGTCGCGCGCGGTAATAATCGAGACCGGAGCGGACTTCGTAAGTTCCACCTGATCCGTCCAGGGATTCAATTTCACCCGGCCGCCCAAAGGTAAAGCCGCGATCTGATCAAGCTTCTTCATATCCAGAGCTGGTCCTGAACTTGTCAGCGCCGACATGCGAACTAAGTTCCCCTTCGAATCGACGAAGCTGTCGCCGAGGCGAGATGTTAACAGCGCGCCCAGCGAGGGCGCCCGCTCCGACAGTTGTTTCAGGAACAGCCTGCCGGTATCCATTTTTGCGGCGTAAGGCGAATTCTTAAGTAATTCAATGGCTTTTGCGTCGGCTGCCGTTTCTTCCTCCGGACTGTGCCTAAATCCAAAATTGCGATACGTGGCTTCGTCAGAGAACAGCATCCGATCGCTAAAAGCAAACTTGCTTTCGATATTGTGACCGAGAACTATGTGGGCCAGTTCATGCGAAAGAACAATGGCCAGGCTGGATTCGTCTGGCAGCACGTCCACCAAACCGCGGCTGACAATGATCGTATTGCCCACGCTGAGAGTTTCCAGCGGCGACGTCAACATCATGCGCGTGCGCACCGGAAGCGGCAACTCGAGATTATTCGTGATCACGAGGTTGTTGACCACGGTTTGCAAAATCTTATCGATGTCGCTCTCAGGCGCGAGCAATCCCGCCTGCTCGAGCCTTGCGAGCACGTTATCGTCCGCCTGCTGTTGCCACTGTCGCCGCGCTTCGAGCGGCGTGGCATCCTGAGCGGACGCACTGTCGTCTTTCACCGCATCCACTCGCAGTTGGGTCAATTCATCTTCTTTAGCTTCTGTCTTCAGGTTGTAGCCCCAGATTCGGGTTTGGGCCTTAAACGCTACCTTGCTTTTCTGTGCATAACTGAAATCGCCTTCCTCACTGTAGATATAAGAAGGCAGCCAATAGTTCGGCACCAGGTTCAGGCGCCAGCTATCCATGTGGAAAAAATAATTCGACCCTTTGGGCCGCGGCGCATACGTGCCGTTGAGACGCACGATGTTATAGTTTTGATCTTCGATCCAGACACGCCCCAGGAACCGTCCCCGGCCCGCGTCTTTCTTCGGACTAACGTCAAAAACCAGGCAGCGTATGTCTCCCAAAAACTCGCGGCGCACATATTTGAAATCGTAATGATTGCGATCGAAGCCGTCGCGATCGACAAAGATCATCCAGGAAAACCCAATTGGGTTGTACTGCACTTTTAATAGCTTGTTGAACCCGCCGAGGAGTGATTGCTGCAAGCTTTTCCCTTCCGAAAGATAATCACGCCGGTCCGCGGTAGCTCCCAGGTCCAACCGTCCGAGAAAGTAGTGATCTTCCTTGGGCACGTCACCGAGCAGGTCATCCCGCTTCAGATCCTGCAAATAAGTCTCAACCAGCGGATTGCGGCTCTTTAGAAAATCCATGAGCGCGTGTTCACGCAATATAGTGCGGTTTACCACATCATCCATCGTCGTTACGGGTGCATCCGTTGCTGGCTTAACCGATGCCGCCTTCGCCAACGCAAGCGAGGAATCCGATGGCGATGCTGTTGCCGCTATCTCATTCGGAGAGACACTTGGCGCCGCTGATTTTTGGGATTCGCTCTGCTGTGCGGCTGCGGTAAATGAAATTGCCACGACAACAACCACGCGCATGCCATTGGAAAACGCCATGGATCCTCGCTTCTTTCTTCCGATTCTTGCTGCTTTCGTCTGGTTCTGTCCGGTTCTACATTGCCAATTCAAAAACCACGTGAACCACCGCCGTTAAATCCACCGGTGTACCGCTGCGCTGGGCGGGCCTGAATCGCATATTGTTCGTGGCTGCGACGGCGGCTTCATCCAAACCGTGTCCAAGTCCTCGGACCACACGATTGACGCGAAGTTGGCCATTGCTGCCAAAAGTTACTTCCAGCAAAACTTCGCCCTGTAATTGAAGTTTGCGAGCTTCGTCGGTATAAACCGGCTTGGGCTTGTAAGTGATTTCTATCGGCGAAGTAGCCGCACCTTCGGCGGCCGCCCGCTTCACAACATTGGGTGCAACTTCAGGCGCTGCGAATGCGGTCTGCGCGACGACGCCTGGCCCGCGTCCATCTCCGCGGCCCGGTTGTGCTATTCCGCTTCCAAATCCAGCGCTGGCAATCGTTCTTTGTATTCCGTTCACACCGCCGACACCGTTACCGTGTCCCGCACCCTGTGGCAGATCGAACGCCCCCAAGGTCGCAGAGGCCAAATGAGCATTTTTCGACTCGCCCTTCAGGCCGTTTGGGTCGCCAAAGCCACCGGTTTGAACTTTCTCTACCGGCGCATTCACCGTCGCTACGGCCGAGCTTCCAAACGATCCCAAATACAACAGCTTCGCGGGTCGCGCCGCCGAAACGGCAAGAAGCACGGGCTTGGAAACTCGTGCCTCCAACTTAGGAGGCTCGATTTCTTTCGGCTGCGGTTTTGGAATCTGTGCGATTTTCGGCAAAACTATTTTCGGAGTTTCGATTTCTACAGCCGGCAATAATTTCGCTGTGATTCTCGGAGGCAATACCACAGGCTTTACTGGTTCAGGCTGCAAGTTCGGCGTAGGAATAATCTCCATCGCGGTGAATCTCTGAAAAATTGGCATCTCGTCCGGCCAAAGCATCCGAGCGAAAATGACGAACAACAGCACGAACCCCACCAGACCATAGCTGCTGGCTAAAGTTCGCCAACCTATTTTCCTCTCGGGCAACAGGCCCAGCTGAAAATTGTCAGACATGGAAGTGCATAAACTCCAAAATGGGAATCCGGCCTGGGGAATGCGCGGCTGGAGTCTCTAAATTAAAGGAGGGCAGTACATGCGTAAATGTGTCCTGCGACCGTGTACCTAGGTAACCGGGAAATTCCCAGAAGGGAAGCGCTTCCTAGTTTTCTTTCTAGTGGCGCAGTTTTCCAATCACATAAATTATGAATGAAAGCACAACGCTAACCAAGATTGACGAAGCGAGTGGAAAATATAAGCTGACGTTCTTGCCGCGATAGCGAATATCTCCCGGAAGGCGGCCCAAGGGCAGGCCTGTCCGTTGCAGCAACAGGAACAGAATTCCTAAGCCTAGGAAGATTAAGCCGACGGTCACAAAAAGCATGCCCAGATTAAACATGGAGTTTAACTTTAACCGCAATTTCGCTCCGGAATCACTTATTCGATGGCGCTTGCAGGCTCGGCGATACGGAATCGCGCCGATTTCAGGCGTGCCATGGCTTTTCGAAAGCCTCGGGCTTCCACATGCCGGAATAGGCGGGCCTTCCCGGCGGCGGTATAATGCTTCCGCGTAATCGGGACGCCTATGAAAAGTCAACTCTTGGTCTGCACTGTCCTCGCGTTTGTTCTTCCTCTCCCCGCAATTGCACAGGGAGGCACGCAAGATCCCGAAGCGGGCCGGCCCCGCGTTTTAATATCCGGCAAAGTTGTACTGAGTGATGGCACTCCGCTCCCTTCCTCTGCCGCCGTAGATACAGTCTGTAAAGGACAAAAGCGCATCGCCGCCCACACCGACTCTCAAGGCAGGTTCAACTTCACTATTGGAGAGATGAATTCCATGACAGAAGCCATAGGTGGTGGATTTGAAGACGCTTCAATCGCGGCGAGAGAAGGAATGTCGGTTGGTAACACTCCCAACGTCACGCACAACCTGCGCGAATGGCGGGCATGCGGGGTAACCGCCGAATTGCCCGGCTTCACCTCCGAGGTGGTTGAACTTATGCAACGCACGGGCGATGAGGGCGGAAATATCGGTTTGGTCACCCTGCATCGCTCCACCCGCGTCGAAGGATTGACCATCAGTCCGACCAGCGCGGCCGCGCCCGATTCCGCAAAAAAAGCGTTCGATAGAGGTCTGGATCAGGAGAAAAATGCTAAATGGGATGCAGCCGCGAAATCATTTCAAAAGGCCATACAGGTCTATCCCCGCTATGCAGTTGCATGGCTGGAGTTGGGACGAGTTCAGGTTATGCAAAAAGATCTCTCCGAGGCAAAACACTCGTTTCAACAATCGGTTGCAGCCGATCCAAATTATCAAAATCCTTATCTTGGATTGATGCAAATCGCGGTGCAGGAACAGAACTGGCAGGTCCTGGTGGATGTCACGGCAAAAATTATCGGACTGAATCCAGGAGGCTCGCCCGAAGTTTGGTTTTACAATGGCGTCGCGAACTACAACTTAGGTAAGCTGGCGGAAGCGGAAAAGAGCGCCCAGCAGGGATTGAAACTGGATACCGCCCATCACTTTCCGAAGCTGGAGTATCTCCTCGGAATCGTCTTTGAAGAACAGCATGATTATGCCGCCGCCAACGAGCACATGCAGGCATACCTTCATTTGGCTAGCAGTCCACAAGATGTAGCAGCCGCACAGAAAGAGCTGGCCGAGATCGCTAAATTCCAGCCCAAATCCGCGGCCAACTCCAAGAATTGAGCATCGCTACAAATGTATTTGCAGTCTCTGGGACTGCTTCTGCGCTTTCAATACCAGCTCCATGGCAAGGAAACAGTGCGCTTGCGGCATTGCGGTTTCAGTCCGGTTCAGGACGTCAGAAACCAACTGCTGGCCATAGGGCAGATTCTGTTTCGAGCAGTCAATATAACGAGTCTCTTTCTGATCGACGAGAAATAGGTGGCTTTCTCCTGGCCGTCCCGCAATGTCAATGTTCTTGCGGACCTCCATAAAACCATCCGTGCCAAGAACGGTAAGGCGTCCATCGCCCCAACTGGCCAAACCATCAGGAGTGAACCAGTCCACGCGAATGTAACCGGTGCCGCTGTTTCCTCGCAGCATCATGTCACCGAAATCTTCGAACTTCGGATACTGCGGGTGGTGAACGTTGCCAACTTGAGAGGCCACAACCTCGGCTTGAGTCGAACCTGTGAAGAACAAAAATTGATCAGCATCGTGTGACGCAATATCGCAGAGTATGCCGCCGTAATAACTTGTATCGAAGAACCAATGTGGACGCGATTTAATGTTCATACGATGCGGCCCTAGGCTAACAGTTTGAATAACTCGCCCGATCGCGCCGGCCTTCGCCAATTCTCCGGCTTTTACAGTGGCGCGATTCTCCATGCGCTCGCTATACATGATGGAATAGATACGCTTGGTTTCGGCCTGCACTCGCCTGACTTCCGCGAGCTGATCGAGAGACGTTGCGCCCGGCTTATCCGACATGTAATCTTTGCGATGCTGCATCACGCGAATTCCCAGAGGGGCGCGCTCGTTTGGAATAGCCGCACTCAAGATCAGTTGGATTGCCGGATCCTCCAGGATTTCATTTTCGCTACGCGCCAGCTTCGCCTGGGGATAACGCTTGGAAAATGCGGCAGCCAGATCGGGCTCTTTCGCATAGAACCAGACCAAATCTCCTCCGCCTCGCAAAACGGCCTCGACCTGGCTGTAAATGTGTGAGTGATTCAAACCAATCACCGCAAATTTAATGCGGTGCAAGGGGACTTGCTGCTCGACGGCCTCACTGCTGGAAGCATCCGAGAGCTCGGAGGCGGCCGGTATTATGTCGAACCCCTTCGCGGGAGCCGCTGCAATAGCCCCTGCCGAAACCGCGAGGGTTTTAATGAACCTGCGGCGATCTAGAATTTCTTTCTCCACGATTTATACCGACATTGTTTTACGCGACGAATTCGATGCCCTATCTGCTAACCAACAAATCCACTTCCTGCGTGATCTCGGAAATCGAAATCGTGGGCAGCTTCGCTTCGTCTAATTTCCGATTCATCTCGGACAAGGTTGTTTGCTTGAAGGTGGTCCATTCTGCCACGCGGGATTTAGCTTGCTGCGCAGATTGTTGATAGACAGCGATGGCTTGTGACGGCACTGAGCGCTCACCGTATTCGACAACTCGCAGAGCCGACGCTAATTCTTTATTGGCTTCTTCCAGCCCAAGCGCGCCAGAGTTCTCCTTTGCGGCCAGAGTATTAGTCATAGCAAGCTGCGCATTTGTCAGTGCGGATTGCAATTGAGAGGGGGAAGCCCCAACCTTTTGCAGAATTTCAGCGAGCTGCTTTTGAACAGAGTTGATTTCCGCTAGCGCACGCCGGGACTGCACAGTGTCGTCGAATATTTGACGTCCCCACTTGAATTGCTCCGCCAAAACTTCGGGCGACGCGGACGACCGGGGATCCATGCTCACATGCAAGGTCTGCATTTGCGTTGCTCCATCGACCGTAAGCCGTACCTGATATGTACCTGGGACAATTTTTGGGCCGGTGGGATTTTGAGACACCGCGTCGTCGTCGGCAACCGGGCCTCCCGAACTCTTCCACGTCAAATCCCATTCGAATCGATGCATGCCTCGCGTCTTGCCCACAGCTTCAGGTTTCGGAAACCACCGCTCGGCCACAGGAAGCGGCGCATGTGCCGGTTGCGTGTCCTCCGAAGTGAACTTGCGGACAACATTATTCGCTGAATCCAAAATTTCCAGGGTGACGCTGGTCGCGGCAGACTTCAGAACATAATCAATAATCGCGCCGTTCGGGGGATTCTCCGCAGTTGGCTCTTCGGGTGGAAGAGGGGTACCGACAAAATCGTCGTTGTCGATACGGGTAGCCGTGGCTGGCTGATACAGCCATGACGATTTTGCTTTTTGAGCTTGGGGCAACTGCCGTAACGGCGCAATGTCATCGAGAATCCAGAACGAGCGGCCGTGCGTCGCAACGATCAAGTCATCGCCGTGAATGGTTAAGTCGCGGATGGAAGTGATGGGAAGATTCAGTTGCAAAGACTGCCAGTGATCGCCGTCGTCGAACGATACGTAAATTCCAAATTCGGTGCCGGCATAGAGCAGTCCTTCGGTCTGCGGGTCTTCGCGGATGGCGCGTACGAAATGCGAATCTGAAATACCATTGCTGATGAGCTGCCAAGTTTCTCCATAATCTCTGGTGCGGTAGATGTAGGGCTTGCGATCGTCAAGCCGACTACGATCGACTGCGGCATAGGCGACTTCGGGATTGAAGTGCGATGCGTCGATCAGTGAAATTTCGCTCCAGTCGCTGAGATTATCGGGTGGAGTGACATTTTGCCATGCCTTGCCTCCGTCTCTGGTGAGGTGAATCAGTCCCGTATCGCTGCCCGCCCAGATTAGGTCGGGATTCAACGGTGAAGGAGCGATGGTAGAAATGACCCCGTAGCCTTGATTCTTGGCTTCGGCATTGGTTGGCGTTTTCAACAGCTCTTTTTGCGGCGATGCCGGCGGCGTGCTTTCTCGTGTGAGATCGGGACTGAGCGTCTCCCAATGCAATCCGCCATCGACCGTTTTCATCACATATTGGCTGCCAAAATAAATTGCTTTTGGGTCAAGGGGAGACGACGCCAAAACCGGGGCCCAGGGCGCGCGAAATTTCAGCTTGTCGATGTCAGTGCCAAACGTTGGCACCGGCCATGGACTTACATCCTGGCTGAGGGCAGTACGCCGATCATAGCGGGCGACGCTGCCGTAAGCGCCGCTAATGTAAATAATGTCGGGATCAACTGGGTCGAGGACGATGTATCCACTCTCGCTGGGGCCGGCGGGGAACCAATCGCGTGGCGTGATTTGGCCGAAGTTCGTGCGGCTCGGAACGGCGATCGCGCCGCTATCCTGCTGCGGGCCATAGACGTTGTAGGGAAATTGATTGTCGGTGATTACATGATAAAGCTGCGCCGTAGGCTGGTTGTACCAGGTGCTCCATGTCTGACCGCGATCGACGCTGATGGAAGTTCCCTGATCCGTGCCGAGGACCATGCGTGACGAGTTTTTCGGATCAATCCAAATCTGGTGGTAGTCGTCGCCGCCAGGCGCGCCGCGAAGTACTGAGATGGTTTTGCCACCATCTTCCGAGCGATATAGCGCCACGTTTGGAATGTAGATGACATTGGGATTCTCGGGATCGATGGTGATGCTGTTGAAATACCACGCCCGGCTGGTGAGGCGAGGATCGGCGTTCGCGAGTGTCCACGTGTCGCCGCCGTCATCGGAACGGTAGAGGCCAGGTTTTTTTGCCTGAATGAGCGCGTACACGTGTTTGCCGTCGGGGCCGACGTCGACGCCGATGCGTCCCCAATCGCCTTCGGGAAACTCTTTGCTGCTGAGACGACTCCATGTTTTGCCCGCATCTTGCGAGCGATACAGACCGCCGCCCGGCCCATCGACGGGAGCGTAGGCGCTCCACGGAACGCGATGCGTGCGCCAGGTTCCAGCAAACAAAATTTGCGAATTGCCGGCGCAGATCGCGAGATCTGAGATACCAGTGTCCGCGCCTTGATCGAGCACTTTCGTCCAGTGCGCTCCCCCGTCGGTGGATTTGAACACGCCGCGTTCTGCGTTAGGGCCGTAAGCGTGGCCCAAAGCGCCGACGTAGACGGTATTTGCGTCTCGCGGATCGACTACGATCCGGCTGATTTGTTGCGTCTCATCGAGGCCAACGTGTGTCCATGTTTGGCCGCCGTTGCTCGATTTATACACGCCATTGCCGGAGGCGAGGTCCGATCGAATATCCGGCTCGCCGGTTCCTGCATAAATGGTTTTGGGATCGGATGGGGCAACAGCTATCGCGCCGATCGAAGCGACGGGTTGGTTATCGAAGATCGGATTCCAGACCGTTCCTGCGTCGGTGGTTTTCCAGATGCCGCCATCCACCGCGCCGAAATAAAACGTCGTTGGATCGCTCGGCACACCGGCGACCGCTACTGCGCGTCCGCCGCGGAACGGGCCGATCAGTCGCCACTTCAGTCCGTTGAAAAGCTCGGGAGGGACTGATTGTGCGGATATTGTCGCGGCGACGATTGCAACCAAAAAGATAAGAAGAACGGCCCGTGCCCCACGCTCCGGTCGCCGTTGTTTATTGAGGGCGTAAACTCTGCGCGCCAGATCCTTCGCAGGCTCAGGATGACGTCCAAGACTATTCAGAAGATTTAAAGGATTCATGATCACAAAACTTTGGTTTGGTGCGCTCAAATATGAAGGCAATAGAATACCGTTAGCAATATAACTTATGAGCGCACCTGGTACTTTGTTGCGGCCGTATTCGCGGCTAATAAAGATTCAGCTGCTGGGGCGCGACGTGGAAGTTCCGGAAAATAATCCGTTGCTGCGATGCTTTCAATATTTAGCGCCTGAGGCTATCTCCTACGGGCGCTTTTGCTGGAATGAAGATTGCCAGTACTGCCGGGTGAGTTTTGATTTGGGTGAGGGTACGAGAACCCGGGCCGCGCTTTCCTGCAAAATTAATGCGCAGGAAAATATGCGGGTCACAGATGCCGCAGCCGAGATCCGATATTGCCTGAGGCATCTGAACGCCGCGAAGAAATGATTGCATAGGTCCTTCGCTGCCCTCAGGATGACAATCGTAACCTTATCCTGCCTTGGGACCGGTGGTCGCGATTCCCAGCTTGCGCAGGCGGTCACGCGCCTGTAGCGCTTCATTACTTCGCGGATAGCGGGCGATCACATGTCGTAGTGCAGCCACGCCATCATCGCGCTGGCCGAGTTCGATCAGAGCGAATCCTTTTTTCAACTCTGCCGACGGAGCTTTGTTTCCTGTCGGAAAATTTTGCAACACCTGATCGTAATCTTTCGCCGCAGTCTGATAATCGCCTTTGCGGTATGCAATTTCCGCCAGATAAAAATACGAATTCCCCGCGAGATCGGTGTTTTGGTAGTACTTCACATAATCGGAAAATTCCTGTAACGCCAGGTCGTTGTTTCCGCCGTTGTAATCGCGCAGGGCGTTGTTATAGAGAATGTCCGGCGGAGGAGCTTGGGCTTGGGGAGGCGCCGTAGGCGCGGTGGCCGCTGGTTGTGCATTGAGATTTTGTTGCGCGGCCTGCATGTCTTCCAATTGCTTGCTTACTTTGGCAAGGCGGGCTTTCAGTTCATCCAAACTATCGTTCAGCGCTTGAATCTGCGTCGATAGCTGCTCGACGTGCGTGCCGGAATCGCTTTGCTGCTTTTCCAGCGTGCCCTGCAAGCTCGTGATTGCCGCTGTCACTTTGTTCATGCTGTCGGTGTTCTGGTCCATCAGGTTTTTCATCACGCCCATGCGCTCGTCGAAGGACTGCTGCATGTGGGTCATCTGATCCTGAAGGGCCTGCACCTGGGTTTGTAGTTCGACGATATCGCGGTTCACCGCCCAACTCGGAGCGGTAAACAAACCGATGAAAAAAATTGAGGCTAATGCGATGCGGGATACCATTTTCATAATCAATTCCAACGATACTGATAGTTTACGACCGGGGAAGCAGGTCTCTCCACTTCACTTGTCCCGGTCGAGATGACAAAGTTTAGTGCGAAGGATCTGCGACTTATAGCGCTTGCACGCTGCGCGCCAGATCCTTCGCAGGCTCAGATGACTTCAAAACACAAGCTTAATGTTGATACACAAAATGACCGCGGCGGTTTTGTTGCCAGCATTGCTCATTCGATTCTGTGCAGAAAGGCTTTTCCTTTCCGTAGCTCACGGTTTTAATGCTGTCTGCGCTCACGCCAGCCGAGACCAGAGCCGCCTTTACGGCACCGGCGCGGCTATCGCCCAAGGCGAGGTTATATTCGGTCGATCCGCGCTCGTCGCAGTGCCCTTCAATAGTAAAGCGGATGCCCGAATGTTGTTTAAGGAAACTGGCATCCTGTTGGATGGACGATTGTTGGTCCGATCCGATGTCGGACTTGTCATATCCGAAGTAGATGTCTTTGATATTTTGCGAGAACAACTCCTCTTCGGTCGCATTGGAGGTTGTCACGGGTGCAGGTGCGGCAGGGGTGTTAACCGTCACGCGCGCGGTGGCGTCTTGGGTCCCTCCGGGGCCTTTCGCCGTGAGGGTGTAGGTTTTCGATTCGGAAGGCGTCACCTGTTGCGAGCCGTTTGCCTGGACCGCGCCAATTCCCGCAATGCTGACATCAGTGGCATTCGTAGTCTGCCAGGTCAGCGTGGTCGATTGGCCGCTATCCACGGACTCTGGATTCGCCGTAAGCGACGCGGTTGGCGCAGCTGGCGGAGGCGGCGGTGGAGGCGGCGGTGTCGCTGCCTTCTTATGGCAGGCTCCAAGGAACATAATCGCACCCAATACGAAAATCAGAACGGACCACTTTGCTGTAAGTTGCTTCACGTTTATCCTCCCGAGATGAATCATTTTGTAATTGAGTAATTTAGTAATTGGGTAATTTGAAATCCATGGCTTTGCTCTTCAATTACTCAATTACTAAATTGCCAAATTACTCAATGGTTTTTACTTCCAGCTCCAGTTTGGTTGCGTGTTTCTTCCGGAAAATGTCAGGCGCTTCTGATTCGCTCCGTCGGCCAGCATGCTCCAGATCTCTTCGCTGCCAGATCGGCTGGACTGGAAAACTATATGGCGGCCGTCGGGCGCCCACGAGGGGAAATCATTGCGCCCACCATCGTGCGTTAGCTGCACCCACTGTTTGCTCGCGACATCCATAATATAGAGGTCTTGCGCGCCGGGAGCGCCGGGTCCATAGTGACGCATCCAGGCGAATACTAGAAACTGTCCATTCGGAGACCACGATGGCGAGACGGCGTACCCCTGATCGGTGAGCTGTTGAACGTTAGTGCCGTCAGCTTCCATCGTGTAAACCTCGGGCAGACCGGTTCGTCCGCTCACCCAGGAAATTTGTGCGCCGGTCTTGCGATTCCAGACCGGAGATACATCCGGCCCTCTTGAATTGGTCAGGCGTTTCAGATTCCCGCCCGCTGAATCAACGGTGTAGATTTCGGAGTGGCCAGCGCGGGAGGATGAAAACGCCAGCTTCGTGCCGTCGGGCGACCACGCAGGAGAAAGATTAGTGCCTCCGAAATGCGGGAAGGCAACGGCGCGATTCAATTCCATTGAATACATCAGGATTTCCCAGCCCGACTTCGTCATGGAACTGAAGGCGAGCCGCGATCCATCGGGCGAAATTCTTGGGGAAAGCGAAATAGATCCCTGGTGCGTGATCTGGTGCTGGTTCTGGCCGTCATAATCCATGGCCCAGATTTCTTTGTGTCCGCTGCGGCTGCTCACGAAATAAATCTGACTTTCGGCGATGCCAGAGACGCCTCCGCCTAAACGAAAAATGATTTCGTCGGCGAATTTGTGGGCGATTATGCGGGTCGCGGTAGCAGTCGCAACGTCTTGATATTGCTTGCCCAAAACTTGCGGGGAAGTGATGTTTACTACGTCGTAAAGCCATCCCTGTACGGTGATATTGTTGCCGGAAACGCCAAGGTTTCCGAAGGCCAGCATTGCGGCGTTCACCGGAGCCGCGCTCCAGTTCCCAAACTTCACATCCGCCGGCGCTCCAACCTCGCCGAGCGGGTAGAAGCTCTTCGAAACCATATCGAAGATGCCGGCGTTGTCGAGATCGTTCCAAAGCGTGTCATTGAAGACATGCTGCAAATCTGAATTTCGCGGATCCTGAGTGGAAGCTTTGAAATCCGGCGCAGCCAGCCGGACTTTTTCGACGCCAAGCCCAGTGCCAGTCTTGATCCAATCTTGCGCGAAACAAGGGAGGGCCAAAAGGAACGAAAGAATGAGTAAGCGAGTTATGAACGACATGTAACGCCGAGACAAACGCAAGACTAAATACCCCTCGAGATCGACTTTAGCTGGAAGCCAGAAGCTAGAAGCCAAAGCCTAAGAGCTAAAGGCTACTTCTTGTTGTAATCGAACCAGAATTCCACGGATACCTTATTCGCAGAATAATCGGACGGCAGCGGACCAAAAGTATCAATACGCTGCAATGCGCGAGTGGCGGATTGATCGAGAGACGGCACGCCGCTGGACTGCTCTATCTGAACATTCGTCGGCCGTCCGTCGCGCGTGATGTCGAACGTGACGTAAACGCGCTGCGCCTGGCCGATGCGCGGGTCCACTTCATACTTCAACCAATTCTGCGAAACTTTTTGTTGCACGACGCGTACATACCAGGCGAATCGCGTGCCGAAATCTCCCCCGCCGCCGGTGAATCCGAAGCCACCTTTCGCTCCTCCTGCGTTGAACATGCCGTAAGGCCCAGATACCGGACCGCTTTCGCCAAACGGAACCTGGTTATCGGCCTGCTGTACTGGTTCAGGCGCCGGTTTGCGGTGAGTTTCGGTTACGACAGGCTTCGGTTTGATTTTGGTTTGCTTATCTGGAATCGGAATCGCATCCGGCGCTTTTTCCTCGGGCTTAGGCTGCGATTTCGAGACTCCCTTAGATTCGTTGGCGAGAACGTTCTGCGTCTGCACCGGATTTGCCGGAAGCGGAATAGTGCTGATCAGGTTCACGCCGATGGCGTCGCCTCCTCCGCCTGCTCCCCAACTTCCGCCGCCGCGACCGGGACCGATAACCGCATACAAAATTATTGCGACCGCAAACGCCGCGTGCAGGGCGACGGACCATCCTAAATTGCGGCCCCAGCGATCGTGTTCAAAGAAGATTTCAGCGTTGGCTGGCATTAGCTTCGAGCGGTTGAGTGACGATACTGACGTTGCTGATTCCGGACTGCTTCACGGCGTCCATGACCGTCGCGAAAGCGCCGAATGGAACATCTTCGTCGGCGCGGACGAAAATAGATTGATGCTGCGGGTCGCGAACTTTCTGGCGCAGCTTGATGCCAATTTCGTTGATGTTGATGGGGGCGTTGCCCAGAAAAACCCGCTGCTCCTTATTAATGCTGATCACGAGACGTTCTTCGGTAATTTCTTTAACTGTCCGAGTTTTTGGAACGCTGACCTCGATGCCGGATTGCAACACGGGCGCGGTCACCATGAAAATAATCAGCAGCACGAGGACGACATCGACCAGCGGCGTGATGTTGATGTCGGCGAGCGCGATTTGGGTGCGTCCGTTGGCGGCTGTGAAGGCCATTAGCGGCGAACCTCGGCTTCGACGGGACGGTAGCCAGCGGGCATTGGCTGCTGACGCTCGACCACGTTCAGCATCTCCAGCCCAAAGTCATCGCCGCGAGATGCAAATTCGCGGATCGATCCGCCAATCAAGTTGTACGCAATGACGGCGGGGATTGCGGCGGCGAGTCCGGCGGCAGTAGTAATGAGCGCTTCGGAGATTCCGGGGGCAACCGCGCGCAGAGTTGCGGCGCCAGCGGTACCGAGTCCATGGAACGCGTCAATAATCCCCCAAACGGTTCCAAATAACCCGATAAATGGTGTAACGGCGCCGGTAATCGCCAGCCATGGGAGATTGCGCTCGAAGCGTGTCATCTCCTCCGAAGTCGCGATCTGCATGGCGCGTTGAACCGCAATCGGATTGCCTACGAGTCCACCCTGGCGGCGATATTCCTCATATCCGCTCTCAAAAACCCCCACCAGCGGGCTGGGACGGAACTGCTCGGCAACGGCGCTTACGTCCTGCAACCGCTGAGCTTTGCGGAAAGCGCGAATAAATCTACCGCTTTGCACGCGCGCGCGCCGCAACATACTCCATTTCGAAAGAATGATCGCCCACGAAATCAGGCTGAAGGCGAGCAAAAGAACGAGAACGACTTTGGCGACGGGTCCGGTTTCGCCCACTAAATCTAATATTTCGCCGCTGACGAATACTGCAAACAATGGGGAAAAGTACATGAGAATTGGGAGAATGCTTTAACTGATTAGTGGTCCCTAATTATAAACCAGTATTGAACAGGACTTTCGTGGCGCATCCGATTCATCAACCCATCGTAAAAAACTGTCGGCATACGCCCGCGCCAGGGTAATGCGGCATCTTAAAGGCGATAACAAATATGGATCAGCGACTTCGTCAAACTCACCCGAGGAGGAACCATGGCGCACTATGGCACGTTACGTGACTACAGCTTTCTAGATTCAAAAAGCGAAGACAACGCCGACGACATTCGAGGCGCGAGTGTGTACGGTGTAGGCGACAAAAAGCTGGGGAAGATCGACGACGTGATTTTTGACCATACCACCGGAAATATTCATTATGTCGTCGTGGATACCGGCGGATGGCTTTCCAGCAAGAAATTTATCGTCCCACCGCAGCAGCTTCGTGCTTCAACTCAGCATAAAGACGATTTCGAAATCAACCTAACCAAAGAACAGATTGAAAAATTTCCCGCGTACGACGATTCGGCGATCGAATCTGAAAGCAAGTGGCGTGATTATGAAAACCGTTACCAGGAATCCTGGGTCAGCGGCGCAGTGCAACATCGCGAGGGCAGCGATCACAATGTCACGCCAACTGCGCAGGAAATGCCGCCTGAATCGGGATCGATTGGCAGTCAAATCAGTCCCGAAGAGAATGCGAGCCTGACGGCGGAGAGAATTATTCCGGCAGGTCAAGACGAAGTTGTGATCAACAACTCGGCGAACGGAATCGGGAGCCGTTGGTCAAACTTTGAAGACCGTTTACGGCAGCGGCGGCGGGATGTTACCAGCGAATGTGAGTCTTGCCGCGTGGATTCTCTGCCCGGTACCGCTTCCGAGCGCGAGAGAGACGAACTGCGCAAAGCTGGATAGAAATTCCCACATAAATCGACCAAAGGGTGCCCCGTTCAAGCTCCGCTGAGCGGGTTCTTTTCTGTCCGCCAAACACCGTCCGCCTAATCGTGGTATGCATGGGTGCCTTAACCCAAGCGTTCTCCCGCCGTTTTCTGCTATGCTTCGCGAATCTTCTTTTTGGCCGTCGGATATCCGTGCTCCTCGAACTGCGCCTTGAAAATTACGCCGTGATCGATAACCTGACGGTGGAGTTCGGCCCCGGGCTGAACCTGCTGACTGGGGAAACCGGAGCGGGAAAATCAATTCTCATTGATGCGCTTGCGCTCTTGCTCGGGGAAAAAGCGTCGTCAGATGTGATTCGGGCTGGCGCAGATCGGGCTATTTTATCCGCGGTCTTCGACCTGGAGCGGCAATCCGAGACCACAGTTCGCAAGATACTCGACGCGAATGGTATCGACGGGCATGACGGCGGCGAAATTATTTTGCGGCGCGACATTGCCGTCGGCGGTAAGGGACGTGTCTTCGTCAACAATCAGCCCGCGACCGTCTCCGTACTTCGTCAACTCGCGCCGCATCTAGCCAATATCCACGCGCAGAATGAATCCATCTTGGCGTTTGATGCCGAAGCGAGACTCGATCTGCTCGACGCCTTTTCGGGAATACATCTGGAGACCGTTGAAGACGCTTTTGCCGGTTGGAAGAATATCGCGGCGCGCATCAAAGAGCTCGAACAAGGAGAACAAGATCGTCTCCGCTTGCTTGACCTGTGGATGTTTCAAAAGCGCGAGATCGACGACGCCAGGTTGCAATCCGGCGAAGACGAGCGCCTGGCCTCGGAAAAGCTGGTCTTAGGCAACGCAGAGAAGATTTATACCGCTGCGATGAATGCGTTCGATTTGCTTTACGAAGGCAACGCTTCGACTTCTTCTTCTTTGCGGGCGGCGCAGAAACATTTGGAAGAATTGGTCCGCTATGAGCCGAAGTTCGAAGAGGCCATGACTGCCCTGGAAACGGCACGAATCAGCGTGGAAGACGTGGGTGCCACGCTGCGCGATTATGCCGGAGGAATTCACGCATCGCCTGAGCATCTGGCTGAAATTGAGGATCGCCTTGCGGCCATCGATCGCCTAAAACGGAAGTACGGCGCGGCGGTGGAAGATGTTTTAGCGTATGGTGCGGAAGTCTCGTGCAAAGTTTCGGTGATGGAGAATAAAGACGAGATCCTGCGGCAGCTTCACGCCGAACTGGAACAGGCAGCTTCCGAGTATTTGGAAAACGCACGCAAAGTTTCGAAGAAGCGGCACGAGGGCGCGCGTCGTTTGGAGAAACTGGTCGAGTCTGAGATCAATGATCTGGCGATGAAAGCACGCTTCCAAATTGAGCTAACCGGGCACGATGCAGAATCGAATTGGTCCTCCGCCGGATTTGATCAAGCAATTTACATGATCTCGACAAATCCCGGTGAACCGTTGCGCCGGATTGAAGAGATCGCATCTGGCGGAGAAATGTCGCGGTGCATGTTGGCGCTGAAAGCCAGCGTGGAGACCGGCTCGGCAACTTCGAAGCATAAGAATAGCGGATCGCAGCGGACACTGGTCTTCGATGAAATCGATACCGGAATCGGCGGCAGCGCGGCCGAGGCGGTAGGCAAAAAGCTGAAAAAATTGGCAGCGTCGAATCAGGTATTGTGCGTAACTCATCTTCCGCAGATTGCGACCTTCGCCGATAACCATTACTTGATCGAAAAGAAAGAGGCAGAAGGCCGCACTCGAACCCGCGTCCGGCTGATCACCGGGCAGGAACGCACCGAAGAAGTAGCGCGAATGTTAAGCGGCGCAAAGCTGACCGATACCTCGCGAAAGCATGCGCAGCAGATGCTAAAGACCAATGCGTAGACATTTACCGACGGTCGCCTATATCGCCATTCCAAAGCAATTCACACCGGGCGACGGAAGGTATTCAGATTTTCAAGAAAATGCGTTTGCGATACAAAACAAGCATTGCCAACCAACACAGAAACACATACACCACCGCATAAAGCAACGACGCATTCGCTGGATTCGCGAAAGGTACGAAGCACCACTCGTAAATCGACTCTCTCACGGATATTCCGCCGACTTGAAAGCCTAAAATGCCGGGAGCAATTTCCGACAGCACATAAGCGGCTATGGCATTCATGCCAAAAACCAGAAATGGCATCGTCCACCATCCCCGCCACCGCTTTGCATCGAGAACCCAATAGCACATCGCCAGGGCGATGAGCGCGAGACCAGAGGTCAACAAGACGTAAGAGCTGGTCCAAAGTTTCTTGTTAATCGGAAACCACGGATTCCATAACTCGCCGAACGCCGCCTCTGCGAATCCGGCGATCAGCATTCCAAATATTTTCGCGTTCGCACTTCGTTGGGAACGAAGCCATTTTCCGGCGATTAGTCCGAGCAAGCAGCTTGCCACAGCGGGTATGGTGCTCAATACACCTTCAGGATCGCGCGTCACCTCATATAAATGTCCCATAAGCAATTTCCGGTCGAGCCATGCGACCAGGTTGTGGTCTGGATCAAGCAGCGGAATGTTCCGTCCCGGCATTCCGAATCCGGGCACTGGAATGTATCGCATCAATATCCAATACCCGGCCAGGCAAGCTGCGATCACGCCAAGTTGAACCTTCCAGCCGAACCACAACTCAATAATTGCGGTGATGGCATAACAGATGGCGATGCGTTGCAATACGCCGTAGACACGCCATGTCGACAGCTGATAGTGATTCGGAAAGCCGTTAATAAACATTCCCAGCGCAAACAGCAGCAATCCTCGCCATAGAACATGCTGTATTAGATCGCTGCGGCTCTTTCCTCGCTGCATTCGTGAGCTAAATGAAAATGGCATAGCCACGCCAACAATGAAAAGAAAAAACGGGAAGATAAGGTCAGTAGGAGTCCATCCATTCCATTGCGAATGCCGCAGAGGCCAATATGACGACGCTTCATCGCCCGCATTGTTCACCAGAATCATGGCTGCAATCGTCGCGCCCCGAAATACATCCAGCGACATCAGACGTCCTGATGATTTCTCGGAGGCTGGCGCCGCATTGCGAGTGAGGACGACTGCGCTCGGTGTTGACATGGCGGCGCAATTCTAACACTCGCTTGAGGAAGGCACAGGCGCGCGGACTAGAGACCGTTTGGCCGCTGGTGGATAAGAGACAAAAATTCAGTTCTGGTCTCTTGCTCGTTGCGGAAGCAGCCGAGCATAGAAGAGGTGACCGCCGCGGAGTGCTGCTTTTCCACCCCGCGCATCATCATGCAAAGATGTCGCGCTTCAATCACCACGCCCACGCCTTGCGGTTCGATCGCATTCTGAATGCTCTCGGCAATCTGCGTGGTCAGCCGTTCCTGAATTTGCAATCGGCGCGAAAATATCTCGATCAGCCGTGGAATTTTGCTGAGTCCGATAACTTTGCCGTTAGGAATATATGCAACGTGCACTTTGCCGAAGAAGGGAAGCATGTGGTGTTCGCAAAGACTGAACATCTCCACGTCTTTCACGATCACCATTTCGTCGTACGTCACTGTGAAAAGTGCCGCCTTCAGCATCGCGTCCGCGTCTTCTTTGTATCCCTTCATCAAATGCTGGTACGCGCGATGCACACGCTCGGGAGTTCGAACTAGCCCCTCGCGAGCAGGATCTTCGCCGAGCCGCACAATCATCTCGCGCACCAGATCCTCAAACGTGGCGCTAGTTAAGCTGGGATTGTCGATGGCGAAAGTTTTTCCGGAATCCACTGTCATTTTCGAGGTTCCTCGCCACCCGCGTACTCAAAAGAGTTCATCATGGTTTCTTCAATCCGCACCTTTTCCAGATGAGCAAACTTGAATCCTCGATGCAGAATATCGTGGATGACGGTGCAAAGCTTTTCAGTCGTAGGCACAGCGCCCGTAAAATCCGAAAGCATATTCAAATTCTGCACGTCGAAGCGCTCAATAATTTCGCGTTGCACAAAACCATCCAGGTCAATCAGATTGCAGATCATTCCAGTTTTCTCGTCCACCTGGCCGCTAATGGTGACTTCCAGCGCATAGTTGTGCCCGTGTCCATATGGGTTGTTGCACTTTCCATAAGTCGCTTCATTTTGCTCTTCAGACATGTCCTCACTGTGCAGGCGATGCGATGCGGAGAACCTGTATCGGCGGGTGAGATAGGCCTTCACGGTTCTCCGTAGAAATCGACGAAGAGATCGGGAGTCTCATAGATGCGCACGCGATGAAGCCGAGCCATCTCGAATGTTTCAACGAGCCGCTCCCACACGGCGATAGCCAGATTCTCGGTTGTAGGAATGCGATGCAGAAATTCGGGAAGTTCTTTGTTCAAAAAACGATGATCGTAAGCCTCGAGCACCTCTCGGCGCAGAATTTCCTTCAACTGTTTCAGATCGACTACGAATCCTGAACGCGGATCGACTTCGCCCTTTACCGTAACCTCCAAAACATAATTATGTCCGTGGCCGTTGGGGTTATTGCACTTTCCGAAAATGCGTCGATTCTCTTCCGGAGTGAAATCCGGATTGTGGTAATAATGTGACGCGGAAAACTCGGCTTTGCGTGTGAGATAGACCATTGGTTCGTTTAGGGTCAAGAACAAACACCTGCCGAGCGGGCCTCTGCTGTCCCTACGCCAGCTCCGGTAGCGTGTGGACCGTAACTTCTGCCTTTCCAATTCACTTTGTTTCTTCTGTGATGAAGGCGCGAACTTATCAGCAAATAGGAAAACAAGGGCAGGCCTAAAATCGATAGAAGATTCGCATCCAGAGAAAAATGCGCCTGGCGGACTCTGGCCAGGAAACGAGCGTACGCGCACACTGCTAACAGAGCGAGAAAACTCGCCGGTAGTAATTCGTTGCGGTTCGCCAAGATAACTGCGGCTACCGCGCTGCCTGAAATCAAACCGAATTCCGCGAGTCGTGTTATCGCTAAGAAGCCACGCGACGGGAACAGTAGCGCAAGGTTCTTCGTCCAGCCCTCCCGAAGTTGTGAGAAATTCCGGTACATGCGGGCGCTGACTGCGTCCGCCGCATAACGAAAATAAATTTTTCTCCCAGAAGCCTTAATTACGCGCGCCAGGTCCACGTCCTCGAGCAAACTCGCAGCCACAGCGGCATGACCGCCGACCACATCGTATGCGTTGCGAGAAATGAGCATATATTGCCCGTTAGCAGCGGCTGCGGCAGACGCGGGATTGCTCACTTCAGATGGCCGGAAAGCCGAGGCGAGTTCCGCAAACACCACCGGCATCAATGCCTTTTCCCAGAAGCTGCGCATTTCCTGCTTCGGGGAATAAGACAAGAGCGAAGCCGCATGTGTGCGCGCTTCTGCAATGGCTCGTGCCAGCGAACCGGGTGTGTGAAGCGTGTCGGCGTCGGTGAACAGAAGCCATGAGCCGCGTCCCAGGTTTGCACCAGTAAACACCGCATTATTCTTGCCTGTCCATCCCGTCCGCAAATTGCCGGCTTCGATCACCTGTACGCCGGGAAATGACTCCGCAATCTGGCGGGTGCCATCGGTTGACGCGTCATCCACGACGATGATTTCGAACGAGACTCCTGTTTGCGAGACCAGCGATTCCAAACAGCGTCGCAGAGAAACTTCTTCATTCCGTGCAGGCACAATAACCGAAACATCTGGCTGGGGCAGAGGGACCATTAGAAGTTATCGTATTATAACTTTGTGAGATGTGCTTCCTGCCTGGCTGCGTCCCTGGTTCTGTTTCTGACCGGATGCTACAACAGCGCGCCGCCGCCGATGATCGGCAAGCCTGCCCCGCAATTCACGGTGCAAGATTCAGATCGCACAGTTAGTCTCAGCGATCTGAAAGGCAAAGTGGTGGTTCTGAATTTTTGGGCCACCTGGTGTCCGCCCTGCGTGGAAGAGATGCCATCGCTAATTCAGATGCAACAACGAATGGAAAACAAAGGTGTAATCGTTCTCGCGGTCAGCGTCGATGATGACCAGAGCAACTACCAAAAATTCCTGCGCGATAATCGTGTCAACCTGCTGACTGTTCGCGATGCCGATCAGAAAAGCAACAATCTTTACGGCACATTCAAATTTCCCGAGACGTACATAATCGATCGCAACGGCGTCGTCCGCCGCAAATTTATCGGCCCCGTAGATTGGACCCAGGCCGATGTTCTGGACTATTTGAGCAAACTATAAATTCGCCGCGCCTTACGTAGAGACAGACGCCCCGGCTGTCCATTTGGCGAAGCCAAAGATTTGTTTTTACGCCAACCAGGGGACGATCGTAATTATTGGTGAGCTCTGTTCAGGACAGCCGGGGGCGGCTGTCTTTACGCAGATCGGGCCGACTCCGTGTTCGTTACAATTCGAACTGTGAAGAGTTGGGACGTAATCATCGTGGGCGGCGGAATTATTGGGCTGGCGCTCTCCCTTGAATTGCGAAAACAAAATGCGCGCGTATCGGTAGTTGAACGCGGCGAGCCCGGACGCGAAGCCTCCCACGCCGCCGCGGGAATGTTGGCCGATTCTGAATTCGACGAATTATCACCGGCTAAATTGCTCGCAACTGCAAGCGCGCAAATGTATCCGGAATTCGTTCATGAGTTGCAGGACGAATCCGGCCTCAACTGTGATTTGCGTAGCGATGGCACTCTACAATACCTATCCGCTGGTCAACCGTCCGCTCTCTCCCACGAAGACCTTGCGGCATTGGAGCCGGCTCTTGCTAAATCCCCTCTGGTCGTAGCGCATATAAAGGAACGCAGTGTCGATCCCCGGGCGCTGACGGCCGCGGCAATGAAAGCCGCGAAGCATCGCGAAGTTGAAATCCATTCCGGATCGGAAGTTCTGGAGATACTGTTATCAAACGGTAATGCTTCAGGCGTCCGCACTTCGAAGACAACGTACTCTGCGCCAATTGTGGTGAATTGCGCCGGAGCATGGTCTGGGCAATTCGGTCCCGAGCCGCTGCCAACGCGCCCGGTCAAGGGTCAAATACTTTGCGTGGTGGAAGGCCCGGCGCTGCGGCACGTGATCCGCACCGAGCACGTCTACATCGTTCCCAGAAGCGACGGCCGCATATTGATCGGCTCGACCGTCGAAGAAGCCGGATTCGATAAGCGCGTCGACCCCGATACCATCCTCGAACTTCGCCACGATGCCATCAACCTTGTGCCGCAACTGGCAAATGCGCGAATTCTGGAATCGTGGGCAGGATTACGGCCCGGAACGCCGGACGGCCTGCCGATCCTGGGAGAAACCTCCGTCCCCGGATACTTTATAGCCACCGGCCACTTCCGCGACGGCATACTGCTCGCTCCCATCACCGCGCGCTTAATGGCCCAACTCATAACCGGAAAACTGCCAGATTGTGATCTGCGGCCATTTTCTTCCTCGCGATTTCGGAACTAATCTGTAGCCGTCTGGATATACTATTGTTCCTTCGTTTCCAGTCCGATACTTACGTACAGGAAGGCTTTCTATGGCATCTCCCGCAGTCGATTATGCTCGTGAAAATAAGCAACGATTTCTGGGCGAGCTGAAGAATTTGCTGCGTATCCCCAGCATCAGCACCTTGCCCGAGCACAAGTCCGACGTGCAGAAAGCGGCGGATTTCATCGCTACCGAGCTGCGCCGCATCGGAATGCAAAATGTCCAACTCATCCCTACTAAAGGCCATCCGCTAATTTATGCCGATTGGCTGAATGCGCCGGGCAAGCCCACCGCTCTCTGCTACGCACATTACGACGTTCAGCCCGCCGAGCCGCTCGACGAATGGATTTCGCCACCCTTCGAGCCGACCGAGCGCAGCAACAATATTTACGCGCGCGGCGCAGTGGACGACAAAGGCCAGTTGTGGATGGAAATTAAAGCAGTAGAAGCCCTGATGCGCGGTCACAAAGGCCAGCTTCCCATCAACGTCAAATTCATCATCGAGGGCGAAGAAGAAGTGGGGGGCGAATCTGTCGCGGCTTATGTTCGCAAAGAAAAAGCCAGGCTCGCGGCCGACTTCGCGCTGGTGTGCGATACCGAACTTTTCGCTCCCAATCTGCCCACCTTATGCGTGGGCCTGCGCGGCATGCTTTACACAGAGATTGAAGCGACCGGCGCTAAAACAGATTTGCACTCCGGAATGTACGGCGGGGCAGCTCCCAACGCTTTGTTCGGACTGATCGAAATCATCAGCCAGCTTAAAGACGCCCAAGGACGCGTCCTCATCCCCGGTTTCTATTCCAAAGTAAAGGCACCGAGTAAGTCCGAGTTGAAAGCGTGGAAACGACTGCCTTTTAATGAAGACCAATACCGTAAAAATGAAGTTGGCTCGACTACGCTCACCGGAGAAGCTGGATTTTCAGTGCTTTATCGTACTTGGGCTCGTCCAACCCTCGAGGTCCATGGAATGCCCGGTGGATTCACCGCGACTGGAGCCAAAACGGTCATTCCCGCCAAAGCCTCCGCGAAGGTTTCCATGCGGCTGGTGCCGAATCAGGATCCCGAAGACATACTCGCACGTTACAAAAATTACCTGAAAAAGCTGACGCCCAAAGGTATTCAGATCAATATCAGAGTTTGGAGCAAAACCCCAGCGTGCGTGGTGGGCACCGACAATAAATACGTGAAGGCTTCCACCGAAGCCATGCGCGAGGTCTTCAAAAAAGACACCGTATTCATCCGCTCGGGCGGCTCAATTCCTATCGTCACCGACTTCCAGGATGTGCTCAAAATTCCCAGCGTCATGATGGGATTCGGCCTGCCTGACGATAATCTCCACGCGCCCAACGAGAAGTTTCATATTCCCAACTTCCATCGCGGCATCGAATCCATCTGCCTGTTCTTCGAGAAATTGGGCGGGAAGTAAGCGGCGGGCTTTATTGGGGTGGTGGCGCCTGGGCCTGCGCATCGGCCGCGCCCGGGTCCGCTTGTTGTTCGGGCGGCATAGGCGTGCCAAATGCCTGTACAGGGGCTGGTTCCGGGGCAGGCTGAACCTGTGCCATTGCCGGCTGAGTTGTCGAAGTCCCGCACGGGTAGACCACCGCTTCCGGTGCGCCGCCGGCTCCGTCTTTCGGAGTGAGAACCACTTGCCGAACTCCGCCAGGATCGCGCTCCGATCCGATCACGATAAAGTTGAAATGGGATCCATTCAGCAACGCGGCCAACACTTCTTTCGGCGCGCCCGGACCGAGATTGGTGAACACCTCTTCGGTTTCAGCGCCCGCCGGAATGGCAATTTCGGCTCCCGTTTGCCGATGAATTTCGGAAAGAACTTCTGACAAGCTCGCCTTGGTGGAGCGGATGCTCAGCAACCCATTCTCAAACAATACTTCCATTCGGGGATTTGCGACCCGCATCGGCGGTGCTTGCGCAGGGACAACCATTGCCTGTGCCGTCGCTTGAGCGCGTTTGCTGGAAGTCGTTATCGCGCTTCCTGCATGTTCAATTGATACTACCGTCTCGGGCGGTGAATCTGCGTCCGCAGTCTCCACCTTTGCCACCGCAGCAGGAGTAACCGATGCCTCGTGCGCCGCAAATTTCACGACAACCGTATTTCCGGAAGGAAAAAGCTGATAACTTTGTGCCGACTTCAGATCCAGAACAATCCGGGTGACCGCGGGCTTGGATGAAAAAAGGCCCACCCGCGCGTCCTTCACTTCGCCACGGTTGATGTCGAGATTGCACAGGCTCTGCGCCGGAATAGCACCCGGAAAATCCAGCACAAGCCGGTCGGGATTTTGAATCACGTGCGCCTGCGGCTTCAGTGGTCCGCTTCCTGCAATCTCGAGTTCAACCGCGCTTCCCGGAAGTACCGCGATCCGCCGGATAGTTGAATTGCCTTGCGCAAACAACACGCCCGCCGATAGTCCAAAGCACAGCGCAACGATTGTGAATTTACCTGCAAAATTTCGCATAACTAATAACAAATGTTAGCAGGGTTCAAGCAGAAATTGCTGAACTTCAGTACCCGTACTATAAGGAGAAGTACATCCCAACAAACCTATTTCGGGATTTTAGAGAACGCAGTTCTTTTGTAAAAGAATTTCCAGCCGATTATTCCGGCTACTACCTCCGCCAAAAATAACCCGAATGTCCCAGGTTCTGGCACCGGAGTCGATGGGCTACCCGGGCCAGGACCAGGTCCGCCCGAACCAGGACCGCCGGACCCAGGACCACCGGAACCAGGTCCACCGGAACCAGGTCCACCCGAACCAGGTCCACCCGAACCAGGCCCGCCTGAACCAGGCCCGCCTGAACCAGGTCCAGGAGTTGGACCCGATGGACTGGAAGTGGTCACACATTTCCCGCCGCTCCTGCTCGTGCATGTAGACCCAGGCGCCAGGGGTGAGCCGATCGGCAGATATCCGCCGCCTAGCGGAGAAGCACCGCCCGCAAGCAATGCCAGAGGACTCATTGGACCAAGCGCTGGCGACCCCCATCCCGGCCCAATGCGAGATTCCAAAGCCGAGTGAAAGTTATCCGGAAAAGGCGTCTTCATCGAGCTGCCCGATATGGGCTGGTCGAACTGGGCGATTGCCGGCTCTTCTTTGGAATGTTTTTTCTGGGGCAGCGCAGAAACCTGATTTCCGCAGCGGCTTCGTGCCGTCATTTTGCCGTCGGTAATGAGATTCTCTCCGGCGTGCAGACTAACCTGCTTCGTCGTCCAATAAATCTTGTCGCCGATACGATAGGAAAGGTAAGCCAGTCTGGCCTGCCGAACCTTCACCACATGAGCTTTCTGAAAGTCGAATCCCGCGTAATGTTCGCTTACCACCGGGTCGTGCGCGCTGGCGTCACGCAATTCTTCGGAACTTTCAACCCCTCCCGGAACCACGGAGTACGGATAAACTACTCGCTGAGATTTAGGCTCGAACTCATTTGCGGATTCCAACGCCACCGCATTTGCGGTTTCGTTCACGTCCGCCCACTGAAGATTGATTGCGTCGGATGAACGTCCCCGCGATGAATACGCCGCAAAAATCAGACATCCTAAAACTGTCGCTGCGGCGAGCAAGGATAAGGCAACTGTTTTGCGGCTGGATTCTTTTCGTTTCCGCTTCGCACTACTTAAACGATTCAAAACAACTCCCTGGGGGGAAGCACGGCTCCCGATCATTATAGAGAGTCTGCTAATGTACAACAGCAATTACATTTCCACAGGGGAGCAGACAAAGTTACTGAAAACAATGATGTCATTTCCTGCGACAAGCGCCGCTTCCGCCAAAGTGGAAATCATTTGCCCACAAATCCCCGTTCGTGATGTGGACGCACTCCACAGCTAACTTGGATTTTCAAATGAACTTTAGGTTGGCTTGCCGAAATTCCATTCTGGGAAATCGACGTGCGTGAACCCATTTTTTCACAAAGTTCCGACGCGCACTCTTATCCTTCCTTACTGTTTCTTCGTCTGGCTGTGGAGTTCCAACAGATCATGCGCCACTCTCGCGCTATCGTGGCGCGCGAGTTCAGCTTCCTCGAGGTAATCTCCGAGCACCGGAGTCACCCCCAGTTTTTCGATGGCTTCCAAATCGGCCACGATAGGCGTCGCGCCTTCGAGCGCATACTTCGCTTGCAACACCGAAGACACCGGCGCGCGATTGATTAGCGCGTAATCAAAAATATTTCCACCCGCATGATCGTTCAGGGCGCGAATATGATCTGCGGCGGTGCGTCCCAGGCTCTCATTCGGCTGGGTCATTAAATTACACACGTAAACTTTCAGAGCGGCAGATCCGGCGATAGCGCGCGCAATCCCCGACACTAGAAGGTTGGGAATGAGGCTGGTGAATAACGATCCGGGACCGACCGTCACAACGTCTGCCGTAGCGATTGCGTCCAGGGTCTGAGGCAGCGGTTGAGGATCGCCCGGAACTAAAAATAATTCCTTAATCCGGCTTTTGCTTGCCGTAATTTTCGTCTCTCCGCGCACCCGGCTGCCATCTTCCATCTCCGCTTCAAGTTCGACATTACTGATTGTCGCCGGAAAAATTCGTCCGCGAGTTACCAGAATTTCGGATGAAAGCCGCACCGCCTCGGCGAAATCGCCGGTGATCGAAGTCAGCGCGGCCAGGAAAAGATTTCCAAAACTGTGCCCTTCCAATCCCGGACCTTTCTCGAAGCGATGTTGAAACAGGCGGGAGAGAAGAGTCTCATCTTCCGAAAGCGCGACGATGCAATTCCTGATATCGCCCGGGGGGAGCATATTGAATTCTTTACGCAGCCGTCCGCTCGATCCGCCGTCGTCACTCACGGTTACAACCGCGCACAACTCGCTAATGCGGAATTTTTCAGAATCTTGATTGGCGCCGGCAGGCAATACATAGCGCTTCAATCCGCGCAGCAGGGTAGATAAACCTGTCCCACCGCCTATTGTCACGACTTTCAGTCCTGGTAGCGATGCAGGACTCTGGGGCGCAGCAAACGCCGCTGTGTGCTCAGGATTGCTCATGAGCAGGGATCAGATGATCCTGTCAGTCACATCAGCGGGAAAATCCTGACCCGGGTCGGGATAAAGCAGCTCGGTAAATCGCGGATCTTCGACCAGATTTTGGAAATCCGAGTCGTTTCGCGCCTGGAACCGCAGCGCCGGATTCTGTCGAATCGCATGGTCCAGATTTTTCAGCGCTTCTTCGCCATGACCCGTCAAACAGTTCAGCGCCGCGAGACCATAAGCCACGTAATCCGCCTTCGGGACCTGCTTCGCCAGGTTCTCCAGATGCTCCCGCGCACCCACGTAGTCGCCGAGATTTAGCAAAGAAATGGCGTAATCGTAGTGTTCTTCCGGAGTCTTGAAGTTATTCGCGGTGCGCTCTAATTGTTGATTGCAAGCGCTCAGGTGCACATTAGCACGGTCTGCCAGGTCCTTTGCCGGACCGGAAACAACCTTCTGAAGGTGGCTCTTTGCCTTGTCAAAACGGTGTTCCTGCATAGCGCGAAGCCCAGCTTCGTAATTTTGCACAGCCTGTGCAAAAGACGGATCTTCCCCGCGCGATTGTTTAGGTGCAGTCTTGTGTGCCATTTGTAAAAGCTTACCTGTCCTTGGCGTAAGTGTTCCTCTTTTCTGTGGCTTGGACGTCGATGGCATAAGTTTTGTCATTTTTTTATCGTCCTACGCTCTGCGACATCGCGTACCGGTCTTTCACGAACTTGCGAATGCGGCCTGTGGAAAAGTCGTTACCCGGAGCTATTTTATTGAGTCTGCCGTCGCCAAACTCACTTGTTTCCATTCTCCCGCGATAATGCCTTGGCGTATTTGGGCTGCCGTCATCCCCTTTTGATGCATTAAATACGAATAATAGAGTTCTTTCAGGCATATCGAGCATTGGGCGCCATGGGTGGTTTCGAAGCACGAATGCAGGCTGTTATGACCCATTCGGTCGCAATAGCAGTAACAAGGCTGCTGATGCAAAACCGCCGGTATTTTAGCCGCCAATTCATAGGCATGGGTCTGATAGGGATACTGCGCATTCTCCGCCCACAGTTGGTCTGCACCCAAAATCGGCGGTAATTTGGCATTTTTCGCCGGTGGCTCAGGGTTATATGCCGGGATCGTTCCCTCCCCGGTCGCCCATCGCGCCGACAGGCTCATCGTCACAAAAAACAAAAAAAGCAGACTTAAACCGCGTCTTCGCATAAATAGTCCTAACCCTGACTGTCTATTGTAACCCGAATCTCTGGTCAGCAAAACAGGCTCAAGTCCGTCCCGTTTTTGAGCATCGTTATGTTAAAACCGTCGCGTCCGCCATCCCTTCCGCCGTAAAGAAGTGTAAAAACCCGCCGCGTGTACCCTCCTGATGCTAACTTAGGTTTAGGAATGTACGCAGTACCGCCCTACATAGAAAATTCTCTGGGAAAGAAATTTATCGATGCGCGGATTTAAACAGTTGGCAGTTGTCATATCTTTTGCAAGTTTTATTTCCCTGGCCGCATTTGCGCAAGACCCGAAGCCCGATGCGCAGCCAAATGTCCCGCCACCCGGACCAGCGCAGAAAACCGAGCAGGAAAAACAAATTGAGAAACAAGAACAATCGCGCCGGATATTGGGCGTGGTGCCGGAATTTGGAGTAACCAGCCGGCAAAATGCGCCTCCTCTCAGTCCAAACGCAAAATTTCACTTATTTGCCAAGGCCGCCTTCGATCCCGTGGAATTTGCCCTCGTCGGCCTCCAGGCGGGCATAAGTCAGGGTGAAGACGAATTCCCCGGATACGGCCAAGGTGCCGAAGGCTACGGAAAGCGTTATGGAGCCTCTTTGGCGGACGAAGTGTCGAGCGGTTTTTGGAGTAACTATTTTTATCCCGTGATTCTCAAAGAAGACCCGCGCTATTTCCGCCTGGGTTCCGGCACAATCAAGCATCGCATTGGATATTCGCTGGCGCAGGAATTCGTTTGCCATACTGACAGCGGTGGCCGCTCCTTTAACTTTTCCAACGTGCTGGGAGCGTTCACCAGCGGCGGTGTTTCGAATATCTATTACCCGCAGAGCGATCGCGGCGTGGGACTAACCATGAGCCGCAGCGGCATCGCCATCATGTACGGCAGCCTCGGCGGACTAGTGGACGAATTTTGGCCTGACATCAGCCGCGCCCTGTTCAAGAAACATAAACCCGCCAGCGCTAATCCATAGCACCCCGCGCCCCGTCCGACTTAAGAAGCACAGTCATCTCGACCGGAGCCAAGCGCAGTGGAGAGACCCGCTTCCCGGGATGATAACAACAGAATAAGTCAAAGGCCGCGGACAAGAGTGTCCGCGCCACACGGTCCTCAGTCCCCACAGCCCGGAGTCGCGTCCCTCTCCGCGAACGGTGCTATACTCCTCACCGATTTCCATACAGCAACCTTCTAATCTCAAGGAGTCTCTCCCTCCATGCGTCTTGCGCGTCTGGTTGTCACGCTTTCGTTGATAGCAGCCCTCGGTGCCGTTGCCCAAACCACTACTCCCAATAGCTCCGCACCTTACTTGAATCCCTCGTTGCCAGTCGATGTTCGCGTGAATGATCTGATCTCGCGGATGACCTTGGAGGAGAAAGCGTCTCAACTGGTAAATCAGGCGCGACCGATTCCACGCCTACAGGTTCCGGCCTATGACTGGTGGAGTGAAGCTCTTCATGGCGTCGCCAACGCGGGCACGGCCACGGTGTTTCCTGAACCGATCGGACTTGCGGCAACTTTCGATGCGCCTTTAATTCATCAGATGGCAGTGGTGATCGGTACCGAAGCAAGAGCTAAACACAATCAGGCAGTACGCGCCGGCCGCCGCGACATCATGGAAGGACTCGACTTCTGGTCTCCCAACATCAATATCTTCCGCGATCCCCGCTGGGGCCGGGGACAGGAAACTTACGGCGAAGATCCGTACCTCACCGGACGCATGGGCGTCGCCTTTGTCACCGGCCTACAGGGCGATGACCCAAAATATTATCGCGTAGTTTCCACTCCGAAGCACTTCGCCGTGCACAGCGGTCCCGAGCCCGCCCGCCATTCGATCGACGTTCATGTCTCGAAACACGATATGGAAGATACCTACCTACCGGCGTTCCGCGCAGCGATTACCGAGGGCAAGGCCGATTCCATAATGTGTGCCTACAACCGCGTCAACGGCGAACCGGCATGTGCCAATACCTTCCTGCTGCAAGACCAATTGCGCGGCGCGTGGAAATTCACGGGCTACGTCGTTTCCGATTGCGATGCCGTGGCCGACATTTTCAATGGTCATCATTTCACCAAGAGCTTGGCTGAAGCCGGCGCCATTTCCCTCAAGCGCGGCATGGACAACGAGTGCGCCGACTTTTTCACCAAGGCCAACGACAATTCCGACTACGTGAAATTTATTGACGCCGTGAAGCAAGGTCTGCTCACCGAGAAAGATATTGACACCGCCTTGCGACGTTCGCTCACCGCGCGCTTCCGCCTTGGAATGTTCGATCCCGACGAACTGGTTCCATACGCGCAAATACCCGATTCAGAAATTGACAGCCCGGCTCATCGCGAACTTGCATTAAAGGCTGCGAATGAATCCATCGTGCTCTTGAAAAATGATGGAACTCTGCCCTTAAGTGGCTCACCAAAGAAAATTACAGTCGTCGGACCGTTGGCCGAATCCGTTCGCGTGCTGCACGGAAATTACAGCGGCACCGCTTCCCATGCGACCACGGCGCTCGATGGCGTTCGCAAACAATTTGCTTCGTCACAAGTTACGTTCAGTCCGGGCATGAATTTCCTCCGTACGGAAAGTGTTGTCCCTTCTTCCATGCTCTCCACTGAAGATGGGCAGCCGGGACTTAAGGCCGAATATTTTTCCGGCGAAATTAGCGGACCGCCGCAAGTGATTCGTGTCGATCGAACCGTCGACCTCACTGTCAACATGCAAGTCTTCCATCCTGAACCCTCCGCGGTTGCCCCGCCTTCCGGCATGAAGGACTTTTCCGTGCGCTGGACTGGCTTCCTCACGCCGTCGCAGTCCGGCACCTATCGCGTAGGCCTCGCTGGATCGATGAATCGCCTTTGGTTCGACGACAAGTTAATCGTCAATGATGCCACGCTGCATGACCCCACTCCAAAGACGGTCACCATGGAATTGGAAAAGGGACATCGTTATCCCGTCAAAGTCGAATACCTTCGCGGCGGTTTCGGTACTCGTCTGGTCTGGATCAACGTTATTCATGACCCGGTCTCTGACGCCGTTGCCGCTGCCAAAGATTCTGATGTAATCGTCGCCGTCGTCGGCATCACTTCTCAGCTCGAAGGAGAAGAGATGAAAGTGGAAGTGCCCGGCTTCAAAGGCGGCGACCGCACCAGCCTCGATTTGCCTAAAGAAGAAGAAGATCTTTTGGAAGCCCTGAAGCAAACTGGCAAGCCGCTGATCGTGGTTCTTATGAACGGCAGCGCGCTCGCCGTGAATTGGGCGAACCAGAATGCGAACGCCATTCTCGATGCCTGGTATTCCGGCGAAGAGGGCGGAACTGCAATCGCGCAGACGCTTGCGGGAACGAACAATCCCGCCGGACGCCTGCCGGTTACCTTTTACACCGGTATCGATCAGCTTCCTCCATTCGAAGACTACGCCATGAAGAATCGGACCTATCGGTACTTCACCGGACAGCCCCTGTATCCCTTCGGCTACGGATTAAGCTATTCGAAATTCGAATACTCAAATGCGAAATTATCGGCGGCCCAGATCAATGCCGGCGATTCGCTAACTGTCGAAGCGGATATTAAAAACGCCAGCCAGCGCGACGGCGATGAAGTAGTTGAACTTTATTTGAGCTTCCCAAAATCGACAGACGCACCAATTCGTGCCCTTCGCGCATTTACCCGCGTACACGTGAACGCCGGCGAAACTCAGCACGTCCACCTGGTCCTGAATCCGCGGGATCTGAGCCTGGTCAATCCCGCAGGCGATCGCCTGGTCGCGGCTGGCGCATACCACGTCAGCGTCGGAGGCGGCCAATCCGGAACCTCTGCGTCGCAAACCGAATTAGAATTCAGCGTCAATGGGGAACAAAAACTTCCCGAGTGATCGTCAATTTTTCGATTTGTGTGGGCAGCGATTAAAAACAAGTTATTGAGGTCACTCCGAGCCCGCGTCAACACCTTGAGTAGCAAGCCGTAACTCGGCTATTTTTCCTTTATACTTCACACACATGCAATCATTGCGCTCCTCGATTGAACACCTCGCATCGCTGGCGGAAGTAGAACGGGAATCGGATGCCCGCCAAATTTTCATGGACTTTCGCGACGCGCTTACCGAAGGAAAAATACGCGCCGCGGAAAAAATCGATGGCCAATGGCGGGTCAATGTTTGGGTGAAGCAGGGCATCTTGCTCGGATTCCGCCTCGGCGAACTCAGCAAGATGGGTGAGGATGTTAGCCTGTCGTTCGTCGATAAAGATACTTTTCCCGCCCGCCGCTTCACGGTCAGAGATCGCGTGCGCATCGTACCCGGCGGTTCGTCCGTGCGCCTCGGCGCTTACGTTGCTCCGACCGTCACATGCATGCCGCCGATGTTCATTAACGTTGGGGCATATGTGGATGAGGGAACTATGGTCGATTCCCATGCCCTGGTCGGTTCCTGTGCCCAGATAGGGAAGCGAGTTCATTTGAGTGCCGCCGCGCAGATAGGCGGGGTTTTGGAGCCGGTAAATGCCGCCCCAGTAGTCATCGAGGATGATGTCCTGGTAGGCGGAAACTGCGGAGTTTACGAGGGCACCCTGGTACGGACAAAGGCGGTTCTCGGCGCCGGTACAATCCTAACGCGTTCTACCCCGATCTATGATATCGTGCGCGGGGAAATATATCGGGCCACCGCCGATAAGACCTTGGAAGTCCCTGAAAATGCTGTGGTTGTGCCCGGATCGCGAGCTGTAACGAAGGGTCACGCTTCCACTTGGAACCTGTCTTTATATGCGCCCGTAATCGTCAAGTACCGTGACGAGAAGACTGATCGCGGCACCGAACTCGAAGATTGGCTGCGGTGATGCAACATCATTCGGTTCCTTCTCGTCTAACCACCCGCCTGAAGGGCTTGAAACGTATGCGCGTTCCGCATAAAACCGTGCTTATCGCTGCCATCGGACTCTTCCTGGTTTCCGCATTTGTAGGCGCTTATGCCCAGGCGACTGCACCCACTCCGGTTGATCTCGTTCAAGAGGCCGTGAACAACGAAGTGAAAAGCAGCAGTGACGGCTCACATTTTATGTTTCGGGAAGTCAGCGATGGGCCAGATGGCTCGAAGACAAAGCTCATCGTTGAAACCCGCGACGCCATGGCAGGATTGCTGATCGCAACCAATGGCCGCCCGCTAACTCCCGATCAACGCCAGGCCGAGGAGCAGCGACTGAATCACCTGGTGAATGATCCCGCCGATCTGGATAAAAAGTGCAAGCGTGAAAAAGAAGATGCGGACAGAACTGCCCGCATCATGCGTGCTTTTCCGGAGGCCTTCCTGTTTGAAGAGGACGGCACCATGCCCGGCGAAGCGGATCTCGGTGCACCCGGCGACCAACTGGTTCGCTTGAAGTTTCGTCCCAATCCCAAATATTCGCCGCCTTCCCACGTCGAACAGATTTTGACTGGACTTCAAGGAACCATGCTGATCGACAGCAAAGAGCATCGCATAGCAAGGATCGACGGCACCCTCATTAAGGAAGTTGGCTTCGGCTGGGGAATCCTGGGGCACCTCGACCGCGGCGGACATTTCATCGTGCAGCAGGGTGACATGGGCGGAGGACACTGGGAAATAACCCGCATGGATCTGGCATTCACCGGCAAAGTCCTCGTGTTTAAGACTCTGAATATCAGGGACAAAGAAGTCTACAGCGATTTTCGACCCGCGCCCCAAGGCTTAACTTTCGCACAAGGAGTGGATCTGCTGAAAAAACAGCAGGCCTTGCTCGCCCAAAACAAACCCTTCGAAACCGAAGACAGAAAACAATAACGCGGCCACCGTAGAAATCGGTTCAGAATTTGCCCGTCGCTCGAATCTCTTCCTTTCGCGTCGTCAATTGCTCGATAAGATCTTCTTTAATTCGGTATCCGGTTCCGGCCTCGTCTGAAATTTGAATCGTTCCCCGCGATGTAACTTCCACTTCGGGATCAATAATGTCTTCCTTCCAGTAGCGTTTGGAAGCTGAGACATCTCCCGGAAGCCGAAAATTCGTGAGCGTAGACAACGCAATATTATGCGCGCGCCCTATCCCCGACTCGAGCATCCCTCCGCACCAAACCGGCACGTTTTTTGAAGCACAAAGGTCATGCACCTTTTTGGCCTCTGTGAAGCCACCAATCCGTCCGACTTTGATGTTGATGATCTGGCACGCGCCAATGTCAATCGCCTCGTCGGCATCGCGCGCGTGGTGAATGGATTCATCCAGACAGATCGCGGTTTTCAATTCGCGTTGAAGCTGGGCGTGAAAGTAAATGTCGTCGTCCCACAGAGGCTGCTCCATCATTAACAGGTTGAACCGATCGAACTGGCGAAGGTGATCAAAATCGGCAAGAGTATATGCAGAATTGGCGTCGCAACTGAGGGTAATTTCCGGCCATCGCGCTCGGATTCTTTCCAATGGCTGCAAATCCCAACCGGGCTTCACCTTTACCTTGATTCGCTGATAACCGGCCGCGATTTCGATTTCAAGTTTTGCCAGCAGTTGTTCGATGGTGTCCTGAATGCCAATCGAAACTCCACACGAAATTTCTTTGCGTGTGCCGCCCAGCAACTTCCACAAGGGTAGCTGCTTCTGTTTGGCTTCAGCATCCCAAACTGCATTTTCTACCGCGGACTTCGCCATGCGATGTCCGCGAATCCGTGCCATCAGCGCCGCACATCCGTTTGCCGACGGCAATTCCCGGCCAAGAACCGCGGGAGCGAGATGAGTTCGGATGGTTGCCCACGCGCTTTCCGACCATTCGGAACTGTAAAAAGGTCCCTCATCCGCGACGCATTCACCCCATCCCTGAACTCCGTCACAATGCGCAGTCACAAGAATGATGCGGCGGCTCGAAATTCGGCCGAAGCTCGTCTCAAAAAAATGGACAAGCGGAACCTGAAGCTCGCGCAGGGTAATAGCTTCAACTTTCATCGCGAACACGTAGGGACAGCCGCCCTCGGCTGTCCGGTTGAGCGAAGCTCAACAGAAGATTGTATGCGCCTGCTGTCCCTAAGAACTAAGGAAACCGGCCTAGCCTTGCTCGGCTTGGACAGCCGGTGGCGACTGTCCCTACGTGGGCGGGGCGCTACGTTCTTTTTCTTTCGCTTGCTTCCATAGAAATTCCAATTCTTCTGGCGTCGCCTGGTTCGCGGTATTTTCCGAAAGACGCAACTGTTGCTCCATCCATTGAAAGCGGCGGCGGAATTTTCGATTAGTCTTTTTCAGCGCGGACTCTGGGTCAATTGAAAGATGCCGAGCGATATTTACCAGCACGAAGAAAAGATCTCCCATCTCTTCTTCGAGATGGTTCCTGGACGTATCTTTGCCGGGCGTGGACTGCTTCAACTCGTCTTGCAGTTCTCTAATCTCTTCGTGTAGCTTGTCAAAAAGCCCCCCGGGGCTCGACCAATCAAACCCCACCTTCGACGCCTTCGAACTTAGTTTGTGCGCCTCTATCAAGCCGGGCATGGCTGGCGAAACGCTATCCAGCAAAAATCTATTTTGGTCTGCACTGTTGCCGCGTCTTTCTTCTTTTTCCTTTCTCTTTATGGCCTCCCAGTTACGCAAAACTTCAGATGAAGTTTCTGCTTTCACATCTCCAAAAACATGAGGATGGCGCGAGACAAGTTTTTTGGAAAGCCGATCTAGAACATCGTCGATAGAGAATTTGCCATCTTCACTGGCCATCTGGGAATAGAACAGGACTTGCAGCAGAAGATCGCCGAGCTCTGCCGGCAATTCGTCCCAGTCGCGTCTATCAATCGCTTCCAGAACTTCATAGGTCTCCTCGACGGTATATGGTTTGATGGAGTCGAAGGTCTGCTCCCGGTCCCAAGGACAACCTCCGGGACCGCGAAGCCGAGCCATGAGGGATACGAGGCGTTCAAAACGCTCTCCGGTAGTTGGCATATGTCCTACCAATCTAAATCACAGCGACTTGCTGAGGAAAACCGATGCAATGTGCGCACTGCCCGGTTTGGCAGCAGTCGTGCCAATGAAAGTTCAATCCTCTCGCAGACCCCCTCAGCGGAGAGGAACATCTGAGCCCTCCTCCTACTGTGAAATGGTGAATTTGAGCCCGGTGGCCCGGGCTCATAATTTTTTGCTGCGAAGATTCGACGCGTGGACGCATGAACATAGCTGGTATTCATTCGCGGCGAGGGTCACATTCAATTGTTTCTGCAATCCAACGTCCCGGTCGTTGAGCGCGCGGCCGCATTTCACGTGTGCCGACCAATCGGCATTTACTGCCGCCTATTCGGCTTTGAGGAAAATCGCTGCTAGAGGCGGCAGCGTTAACGTGAGCGTGTAAGGACGGCCGTGCAGCGGCTCAACCTCCGCGTGCTTTCCGCCCATATTTCCCCATCCCGTGCCACCGTAATTCTGTCCATCGCTGTTGAAGACCTCCCGCCAGAACCCGCCCGAAGGGACTCCAACCCGGTAAGGCTGCCGCGGAACTGGTGTGAAGTTAAATACTGCCAGGATCGTATCTTTCGGAGATTTTCCCTTGCGCAAGAACGACAGCACGCTGGAAGCGTGGTCGTTTGCATCCACCCATTCAAATCCTGCCGGATCGCTATCGAAGACGTGCATGGCCGGTTCGCTCTGATATAACCGGTTCAATTGTTCCACCAGCTTCTGCACTCCGCGGTGAGCAGGCTGGCTTAACAAATGCCAATCCAAACTGCGATCATGCGACCACTCGCGCCATTGCGCGATTTCGTTCCCCATGAAAAGCAGCTTTTTCCCCGGCTGCGCAAACATATAGGAATACAGCAGCCGAAGGTTGGCAAATTTCTGCCATTCGTCTCCCGGCATTTTGTCGAGCAGCGACCCCTTGCCATGTACCACTTCATCGTGGGATAGAGGCAAAACGAAATTCTCGGTATAGCCGTAGAGCATCCGGAATGTGAGTTGTCCCTGATGATATTGGCGGTGAATCGGATCGTTCGAGAAGTAGAGCAGCGTATCGTGCATCCACCCCATATCCCATTTCATCCCGAAGCCTAGCCCTCCGAGATAAGTTGGTTTCGAAACCATCGGCCACGCCGTCGATTCCTCCGCATACATCTGAATGCCGGGATATTCTTTATAAGCTTCCTGATTCAGTTGCCGCAGAAATTCGATCGCGTCCAGATTTTCCCGCCCACCAAATTTATTCGGAATCCATTCGCCCGCCTTGCGGGAATAATCCAGATACAGCATGGATGCAACCGCATCCACCCTCAATCCGTCAGCATGATAATGATCCAGCCAGAACAGGCCGCTGGAGAGCAGAAAGCTGCGAACCTCGTTGCGCCCGTAATTGTAGATATAAGTATTCCAATCGGGATGAAATCCCAGGCGCACGTCGGCATGTTCGAAAAGATGCGTTCCGTCAAAATACGCCAGCCCATGCTCATCGGAAGGGAAGTGGGACGGCACCCAATCAAGGATGACGGCGATTCCATGCTGGTGCAGATAATCCACCAGATACATAAAATCCTGTGGCGTACCGTAGCGCGATGTCGGAGCGAAATATCCGGTAGTTTGATAACCCCACGAGCCGTAAAAAGGATGCTCCATTACCGGCAGAAACTCCACATGGCTAAACCCGAGGCGTTCAAGATGTTCGGCCAGCCTCGGCGCCAGTTCCCGATAGGTCAATGAACGCTCATGATCTTCCGGCACTCGCATCCACGACCCGAGATGCACTTCATAAATCGAAATAGGCGCCTGTAGCGAACTCTTCTCCGCACGCTCCTGCATCCATTTCTGGTCCGCCCATTGGTATTCCAAATCCCAAACCACCGATGCTGTGCGTGGCGCAATCTCGTGGTAAATGCCGAACGGGTCCATTTTGTCGGCGGAATAGCCCTGATTATGCGAGGAGATATGAAACTTGTACGTCTCACCCTTCCCAATGCCGGGGATAAAACCTTCCCATATGCCGGAACTGGCATGAGGATGCAGCGGGTTCGCTCCCGCCCTCCATCCATTGAAATTTCCGATTACCGACACTTCTCTGGCATTCGGCGCCCACACCCCAAACGACGCTCCAGCCTGATCGCCGACCCGCGTGAGATGGGCTCCGAGGCTGTTATAAGCGCGATACTGCCTGCCCTCGTTAAACAGATAGACGTCCTGATCACTCAACGGGCCGCGCGGGGATGGGGGAGTCATAACAAGAGATTCGCTAGTCTTAATCATTTAGTTTTAATTACCTTTACGGTCTAACCTAAGATGCACGCCCAGTGTATCGAAGACAGCACCATCTATCGATTTCAGCAACTCGTGGAACAGAAATATGTGGGCCGGACACTCCTGTCCGTCGCTTTTGCCTCTCATTTTCTGAACAAGGTCAAAGGCCGAGCAGCAAAGCAGCCTAATGCCTTAACTTCGATGGA
>Ga0182015_10000296_pt1 | contig 71547 bp, 69 predicted proteins | sample 712P3MmetaG_FD_120478 | JGI IMG/M metagenome (GOLD analysis project Ga0182015, IMG submission 120478) | Permafrost microbial communities from Stordalen Mire, Sweden - 712P3M metaG | ecosystem: Environmental > Terrestrial > Soil > Wetlands > Permafrost | place: Sweden: Stordalen | collected...
AATGTTTGCCAGGTCGACCGACCTAGTTTTTCGATCCTCAACCAGGGCGGTTGGCGGGAACCGATTCATCGGGGCAAAAAAACGCGGCGGCGGGAATTTTTCTGCGCTCGGAAAGGTCCGCGGCTATCGCTTCTAAATCGTTTTTGTTAAATCCAAGACAGGTGAGTTTGACGGTGCCATCCGTGTCGATCAGAAAGCTGGTCGGCACGTTCGTGAGGCCATAGGCATTCGATGCCGGATAACCGTCCGCGTCCAGTAACACCGGAAAGGTGACGCCGTATTCGGCATTGAATTCTTTGGTGGCGCGGAGATTGTCCTGCGAGATTCCCAGAATTGTTACATTTTCGCTGCCGTAGCGTTTGTAAAGGCGCTCGATGAACGGGAAGGTGAACTGGCACACCGGGCAGGAAACTTTAAAGAACGAGACAAAAACAGGACCGCGCTTGAGCAGCGCATTCAGGGAGTAGTCTTTGCCGTCCGTACCTTTCAGTGAAAATTCAGGGGCTTTCTGTCTGTCAGTAATCGTATTCATTTTTCCTGAGCCCACCCATCGTGAAATGCGCGACATGATCGACATGCAGGCATTTTAACGCAAGTCGAGCGGGGCAGGGTCATTAGGACACGCAAAATAGTGTGTGGGACGCGAGCTACCTTTGCGATGAAACTAGTGAATTTGTTTGGTCTTGCGCTGCATGTAGTCCATCAGCAGGTATTGACCCAGGGTGTAGGGCGTCGTGAAATAGGCTTTGCCGCGACACATGGCCGTGATTTTTTGCACAAAATTGACCAGGCTGTAGTCCGTTGCCAGCATGAAGGTGTTGATGAGGATGCCTGCGCGCTTGCACTTGTTTACTTCTTCCAGCGTCTGGCCTACCACGAAAGGATCAAGGCCGAAGGCATTCTTGTAGATGCGGCCGTCTTCCAGAGTGAGCGCCGAAGGTTTACCGTCGGTGATCATGATGATCTGGCGCATGTCTTTCTTCTGGCGCAGCAAGATGCGTTGGGCCATGCGCAGGCCTTCGCGCGTATTGGTGTAGTAGGGGCCGACCTGGACGCGGGCCAGTTCGCCCAGAGGAACTTCTTCGGCGCTATCATGAAACAGCACAAGGCTCAGTGTGTCGCCGGGGTATTGCGTGCGGATCAAGTGCGAAAGCGCCATAGCCACGCGTTTGGCAGGCGTGAAGCGATCTTCGCCGTAAAGGATCATGCTGTGGCTGCAATCGAGCAGCAGTACCGTGGCGCAGGAACTGTGATATTCGCACTGATGCACCATGAGATCGGAGTAAGTCATCTCGATGGGCACTTTGCAACCTTCGCGCCGCACGGCGTTAAAGAGTGTTTCGCTCACGTCCATATTTAATGTGTCGCCGAACTCATAGGGGCGCGAAACGCCGCCGGATTCCACACCGGTAGAAAGATCGCGCGTATCATGCCGGCCAAAACTGCTGCGGCCCATGGAGCCCATCAAGTCCTGCAACGTTTTGAAGCCGAGAAAATCGATGGTCTTGTCAGTAATTTCAAAGCGCGCTTCGGTCTGGCGGTCCTGAGGCTCGCCCAAGCTGCCTCGCGCGGTGTTTTGATGCGGAGGCGTAACTTGCGGGGGCTGTTGCGGGTTGATGAAACCTTCTTCCGCGAGGCGTTCCATCAGCTTTTCGATGAGGTCCTTCACCGCTTGGCTGTTTTGCGCGTTGGGGTCTTGTAACAATTTACGCAACTCATCGCTCATAGCGTCGTCGGGCAACAGATCGCTTTCCTGTAGCGCGCGCAGGATGGCGTCTTTCAGCGATTGCATGGTGCGCTCGTTATCCATTTCGGAGAGCCCGTAGAATTGCGATTCGAAACCGCTCTGAAGAAAGAAGTCGCCCATGCGCTTGACGAGCTCTTCCAGATCGATGGCGTCTGCCGGCTCCCCAACGTATTTTCCATAACGGATTACTTTCATAAGATCCCTCGGCCCGGTTTACTGCTCCAGCTTTTCTATTTCAGTTGAATTGTCGGCGCGGTCCACGTGATGAAGAGGTGTCGCGCGCCTCCTGGGGTTTCTGTTTTTCGGCATAGTAGCCGCGCTCTTCACTGCGACCAATGCGGCGGTGCGCCCACAACCCTTCGAGGATCATTTCCCCGGCGGCAGCCACGGCAGCGTGATTTTTGGGATCATTCGCGCCGATACGTCCGGTGTGTTCCATCAAGCCCTGGATCTTAGATAGCTGGCGATAGCGTTCGTCCGTGGCGACCATCTCCGGCAATTTCAATTCGCCGCCGAGCTCGAACCACTGAATAACCGGTTGGAAGTTCACATCACCAAAATTCTTGGAGAACACCCGACCCACCGCGGTGCGAATTAGTTCGCGAGCGACGGTGTCCGCACCCTTCAGCTCGCCTTCGTACTCCAATTCCATTTTTCCGGTAATGGCCGGGAGCGCAGCGTAAATATCGGCGACGCTGGCGTAGGAAGATTTCTCGCCAGTCCGCGCGGCACGCTGTTCGGCGCTGCTCACCACGCTTTCCAGCGTAGTGATGGGCAAACGCTGGCTGACGCCCGAGCGGCGGTCCACGCGCTTATCTTCACGCGCCTGAAACGCGATTTCTTCCACCACTTCTCGAAGATAGGCGGGTACTTCGATGGAGCGCCCGGCGCTGCGCTGCACCCACGCTTCCTGCGCGGTGATGACCATACCTTCACTAACGCTGGCAGGGTAGTGCGTGCGAATTTCCGCACCGATGCGGTCTTTGAGCGGAGTAATAATTTTACCTCGGGCAGTGTAATCCTCGGGATTGGCGGTGAATACCAGCAGCACGTCGAGCGGTAGTCTTAGCGGGTAACCCTTAATCTGAATGTCGCCTTCCTGCATGATGTTGAACAGGCCCACCTGAATTTTTCCGGCGAGATCGGGCAGCTCATTGATGCCGAAAATGCCGCGATTGGCGCGGGGCAGCAGCCCGTAGTGGATGGTAAGTTCATCGGAGAGGTCACGACCTCCGCGCGCGGCGCGGATTGGATCAACGTCTCCGATGATGTCCGCCATGGTGACGTCGGGAGTAGCCAGCTTTTCGACGTAGCGGCTGTCGCGCGGCATCCAAGCGATGGGCGTGTTGTCACCTTCAGCAGCGATTTTTTCGCGGCAGGCGCGGCAAATGGGTTTCAACGGGTCGTCGTTGATTTCACATCCGACCACAACAGGAATTTCGGCGTCGAGCAGGTTGATCAGCCCGCGCAGAATGCGGCTTTTGGCCTGTCCGCGCAGTCCGAGTAGAATAAAATTGTGGCGAGAGAGCAACGCATTGACTATTTGGGGCACGACGGTGTCTTCGTAGCCGTGAATGCCAGGAAAGAGCGGCTCGCCGCGCTCAATCAGCCGCAGAAGGTTGCCGCGAATTTCGTCTTTGACGGAGCGCGACACGCTGCCGGCGTCAAAGTCGGGAATACCTTTCAGTTCGCCGAGGGTGCGCGGCTTGGAATGCTGAGAATGAGTCTTCGTTGGTGTACTAGTCATTAAGGCCCCAGTTGTAGGATACGTTTTTGATGCAATGCTTGGATGCTGCGGTCACTGTGAACTTTGCAAAACTTCCTGCCGCACGGTTCCGGACCGTGCAGCGACGTTGTGCTGCATTTAATTCAATCCCTGGCTATTTCCAGCCGATTTGGCGCGCACGGCCACCGTTTTTTGTAGATGCGGCGCCCACCCGCGAAGATAGCTGACCAGGCGCTCTTGCCGGTCGGATTCCGTGCGCAGCTCCAAAACCTGCTGTTTCCATAACAAGTCCATGGGCAGCGCGGCAGCCACCAGGAAAGAAAACGGCACCGAATCGCTGGCGAGATTTTTTGGATAATCGCCAAAAACCAAGGTGTGGCAGGTTTCGTACAGCTCGATCAGTTCCTGCCTGAGAGGCTCCTTGTAGACGTCGCGGTCTTCCAGATAATCAACCTGACCCTCCAGCAAAGGATTTTGTGTGAAGAGTTCGGTGGCGCGGAAAGGAACGCGGCCGACCGTCACGATATCCATTCGGCCATCGGGATAGCGTTTGAGCACTTCACTAATCTCTGCGGTGCACCCAACACGCGCGACGCCGTCAGGTATGGCGAGCAAAATTCCAAATTCGGAGTGGTCGCGCAAGCAGCAGCGCACCATTTCGCGATAGCGCGGTTCAAAAATGTGCAAAGGTAGTTCGGCGCCGGGGAGTAGGACGACGTTTAACGGGAATAGCGGAATGCGATCTGGCCGCATGGGTCCCATAGGTGATGATACCAGAGGCGGGGAAAGGCTGCAGATGGATGGCCAGATTAAGAAAAAATTAGCGAATGCTAACGATTGCGCTTCCTAAGCGAGAGGGGCAGGCACGCACCTCAACCGAGGTCCGTCAGCAACGCTTCCATTTCGGAGGCAGCGTGCTGATCGCCTTTTTTGACCGCCGCCGCGATACCCGCGGAAAGCACCTGCTTGGCCTCCGCAGCGCGCGATTCACGCGCAAGCAATTGCCCGTACATTAGGTACGCTGGAACGTAGTCGGGAGTTTGTTCGATCAATAGTCCGAATTGAGGAATGGCTGCCGCGGGGTCACCGCTGCTGATGCACTCCATGGCCAATCCGTAACGGGAAAAAGCGTCAGCCGGGGATTTTGCAACGAATTCTTCGAGCACTTGCCTGCGGGTTTTCTTTTGGTCTGTCATGGTCGCTACCGTAGTATACGGATGGAAGTGCACGGATGGAATGCGACCAAACAAAACTGCGTCGCGCGAGGACGAATGGGCAAAGCGAAAAAGGAAAAGCCCCAATTGTTAGAAGGGTCGGAATTGAGCCCGAAGCCGGTTAGCGCTTCTCGTTCGGAGATGGCCGAAGTGGTGTTGCCCGCGATGACCAATCCTTTGGGAAAATTGCTGGGCGGTCAAGTAATGCACCTGGTGGATATGGCAGCAGCAATGGCCGCTAGCCGGCATTCGAACAGCTACGTTGTGACCGCCTCCGTCGACTACATCGATTTTCGCAATGCGGTAAATCTCGGGGAACTCGTGATTTTGAAAAGTCAGGTCAACCGCGTTTTTCGCACTTCAATGGAGGTTGGCGTTGAGGTTTTCTCTGAGCAGATTCTTACCGGAGAGCGCAAGCACACCACCAGCGCTTACGTGACGTTTGTGGCGATCGACGAATACACGAAGCAACCTAAAGTGGTAAGGCATTTACTGGTGAAAACCTCTGAAGAGAAGCGACGTTTTCGAGAGGCGGCGGAGCGGAGGAAGATTCGCTTGCGGTTGCGGGGGATAGCTTCGGCCCGGCCAGGTTAAGTAGTCAACCAGCCGATAGAAATGAAAAACCTCGAGCACTGCGCGCCCCGCTCGTGAAGCTTTAGGTCATGGCTCCGACCCAGCGAATTGGACTGGTGGGCTGCGCACTGCCGCCTTCCGGCTCCTCAGTGACAGCCAAGGCCTTGATCTGGTTGGGATCCGGCGGATGCGCGATGATCAGAACCATCCTGCCGTTTGCGTCAGGACGTACGGTCAGCGACGGTATCGGCTTGCCGTTGGGATCTTTCGGAATCAGCCACAATTGCAGTACATGGTTGGAAGCCGGCATTGGCACTTTTTGTCCCGCTAGCACGATGCCGTTCTGGTGCTGCCACATGGCTACCAACTGAGGAGCCTGGATCTTTTGCGGCATCAGCGTGACTTTGGTAGCTGCCGGGTCGGTAAGAATCGCGCTTTCGCGATGCAGCAGTGCCATTTGTTCTTCCATGGCGGAGAGCTTTTGCTGCGTCTCGGTGCGTTCCTGCTCCATGCGAGCGGCCAGACGTTCGTTGGAAGCGCGCAGCTCTTCTTTTGCCTGATGCGCACTCCAAGCGGAGTAGAGAGTAATTAAAAGCAATGCGGCGATTCCGGCCGAGAGCCAGTAAGGAATTCTTGTTGGCGGAGGCGCACTGGAAGCTGCTGGCGGTTCCTTCGCTTGTGAGCGAACCGTTTGCATCAGGCGGCCCTTGAGCATATCCGACGGCCCGGCATCGGGAGCGATGTAGGCAAGCTGGCTGACGACCCAGCGCGCTTCCGCTGCGCCCTTGGCGCACTCCTCGCAACCGCTCGCAAGATGAGCCTCGAAGGCGAGGCGGTCCGGCGCATCCAACGCGCCGAGCGCGTAGGCCTCATACATCTCCCGAAATTGGTCGTGGCTGCTCACGACGCGGTCTGCAATCCTTCCTTCAATCGTATCAATCCGTTACGAATCCAACTTTTTACGGTGCCCAGGGGTTCTTTCAATTCCGCGGCAATTTCGCTGTGACTCAATCCCTGGAAATACGCCAGCTCAATGGCGCGCTTCTGCTGCGGAGTCAATTCGCCGATCAGCGAGCGTATGCGTTCCGCGCGGCGCTTTTCATCCAGTTCTTTCTCGTACTGGGGCGCCACCACTACTGAGAAAAGTTCATCGGTCTGGTTTTCCAGCCGGCGCTGACGTTCGCTTTTGAGCCGAAGCGTGTCGAGTGCTCGATTGCGAGCCAGTGTGAGCAGCCAGGGCACGAACGGTCCTCGGGCGGAATCATACTGCGCCGAATTTCGCCAAAGTTGCAGGAAGACGTCCTGCACTACTTCTTCCGCGGGACCGGACTGCTGGAGAATGCGCAAAACCAGGGAATAAACGATGCGGGAATACTTATCGTAGATTCTTTCGAAAGCATTCACGTCGTTTTGAAGAAGCGAACGCACAAGAGCGGCGTCTGGCGACGCCCCGGCGTCATCCCGAGGACTAATTGTCACAAGAAACACGGGCTAAGCATCTTCTCCTAACAGCAGATACGGAATACAGCGAAGACTGGATGAATCGGGGTGGCACTCCGGTGTACAGAACCTGTCGTTCACTTGTTAACTACTTGGCAGGCGACCGCTAAAGCTTGCTCTATGCAGGCGCCAATTGCGGGCCCACGCAAATAATTGCCCGTTACATAGAGGTTGGGATGTATCCCGTGTAATTGCTCGAGGTGGCTCATTTGCTCGGCGTGGCCGATATTGTACTGCGGAATAGCGCGAGGATAGGTCCAGATGCTGGAGAAAGATGGCTGCTGCGAAATTCCCAGGATGGAAGTGAGTTCGGTGTGGACTATCGCGGTGAGTTGTTGTTCTGAGAGATGAATGGCTTGCGGATCCGTCGCGCCTCCGACAAAGCTGGTGAGCAGCACGTGGCTTTCGGGAGCGCGATTAGGGAAAAGTGAGGAGTTCCAGACCGTGCCCAGGATGCGCAGATGGGAGGAACGAGGGACGAGAAACCCGAAACCATCGAGCGAATGTCGGACGCTTGTTGTCGAATAGCCGAGAGAGACCACAGCGATCGGAGCGTACTGGATCTGCTGAAAGGTTGCTTCGAATTGTTGGTCCACATCGCGCAGCAAGGCTGATGCCTGCGGTGTTGGAGTGGCGACGATGATGCTTTCGGCGAGCATGGTTTGTTGCTGGCCGTGAGCAGAGAGCGTCACTTCAAACACTGTCGCGTTTGGTGACGCTGAATTTTTCCGGATGCTGGTCGCTTCTACGCTACACCGCAGCGAAGGGCCAAGACTGGTGGCCAGCGCATCAATCAGTGTTTGATTGCCATCGCGAAACGTTCGCAAAGTCGGTTTCTCAACCGGCACGGCCCGGTGTTCGCCGCGCTTTTTCCCGCTGCGCAATAATCCGCGGATGACGCTACCGGCAGACTTCTCCGCTTCATACAATTGCGGAAACGCGCTTCGTGCGCTCAGTTTTTCGGGATCGCCTGCATAGATGCCGGAGACGAATGGGCCCACGAGTTTTTCCAGCAGCTCGGGCGAAAATTTGCGGCGCACGAACGCAGCTATCGACTCGTCACTAGCTGGTGGGACCGTGTGACCAAAAACATCGCGCAGGACCTTCGCTTTGGTCGCCAAGCTAAAGAGTGGCGATGCTATGAACCCGGGCGGGCTCAGAGGAACAGCGCGAAGTTCGCCGGCTACGAAGACGAAGCGCGGTGCGTGCGGCGGAGCTTCAACGAGTTGACTGTCGATTCGCAATTCGCGGCTCAGATCAAGAACAATCGAAGTAGCGTTGAAACTTTGCGGGCCGTATTCCAGCAAATAACCATCGCGCCGCTCAGTGTGAATGACCCCCCCAGGCCGCGGGGAAGCTTCGACGATGAGCGCATCGATGCCTGCTTTGCGCAGGGCATACGCGCAGACCAGCCCGGATAGCCCCGCACCCACAACCAAAACTGGAACCTGAGTGATCACAGGGGCGAAGTGAGTGCGGAGATCTCAGGCATTTTGCGCAGCTACAGTGTCTTTGAAAACAGCGGCTTGGCGTTCAAGTGCTGCTTTTCGAGGTACGGATCGAAAACCATGGCCAGGTTACGAATGAAAATTCTGCCTAGCCAAGTGGCACGAATTTCTTTGTCGTCGATCAGAACCAAGCCATCTTCACGCGGTGCTTCAAGCTGGCCAAGCTCAGCGGCAAAGTACTGATCGAAGTCGACACTGAATTCGAGAGAGATTTCGTCTTTGACGATGACCGTATGGCACAGCAAACGATTGATCACCGCGCGCCGCAACCTGTCGTCATCGGATAAACGATAACCGCGCATGGTGGCGACGCCACGATCGAGTACGGCCTTTTGCCAACTGGCAAGTTCGCGATGGTTTTGCGCGTAGGCGTTCTGAAATGCACTGATGGCGGTGACGCCCATGCCGTACAGATCGGCTCCGGCCTTGGTGGTGTAACCCTGAAAATTGCGATGCAGGCTACGCTGCTGTTGCGAAACGGCTAGCTCATCGCCCGGTTTGGCGAAATGGTCCATGCCGATATAGAGGTAACCCGATTCGATGAACTTCATCAGGCCGGAGCGAAAAATTTGGAATTTCTCCATGCCTTCCGGCAAATGTGTGGCGAATGCGCCTTGCTGCTTTTTAAGCCAGGGCACGTGCGCATAGCTGAATAGCGCGATTCGGTCGGGTTGTAACTCGAGAATCTGGTCGACGGTATGGCTGAAGCGTTCTGGCGACTGGTACGGCAAACCGTAAATTAAATCCACATTGATGCTGTCGAAGTTCAAATCGCGCGCGGCCAGCAGCAACTCGCGCGTCAATTCGAACGGTTGAATGCGATTGATGGCCGCCTGCACTTCAGGATGAAAATCCTGCACGCCCATGCTGAGGCGGTTGAAACCGAGGCTTCTCAGAGTTTCGAGATGTTCGTGAGTCGTGACGCGCGGATCAATTTCGATGCCGATTTCCGCATCGGGTGAAAAATTGAAATGGGCGCGCGAGAAGTTGAACAAATCGGCGATCTGTTCCGGCGTTAAATACGTGGGCGTGCCGCCGCCCCAGTGGAATTGCACTACGGCCCGGTCCTGCGAGATATTTCGAGATATGTGCTCGACTTCGCGCTTCAGCACGTCGAGATATGGCATGGCGACGCGCTTATCTTTCTGAATAATCACGTTGCAGGCGCAAAAGAGGCACAGGCTCTCGCAAAAGGGCAGGTGCATGTATAGCGAGAGTGGCGTCCGGGCCTGCTGCGCTTCGGCGTGAACGGATTCCAGATCGTCCGGGCCGAAGGCGTCGTTCCAGACCGGGGCAGTGGGATAACTGGTGTAGCGCGGCCCGGGCCGGTTGTAGCGAGCGAGGAATTCCTCGCTGACGTGCAGTTCGTCGCGCATGCGTTCCGGGCTGGGTGTGGTCGGTGTCACTTCACCTATCCTAGGCGCGACCGCGCGGCGGCCGGGATTGGCTTGACCGCGTTGTTCTTATTACTCTGATTATTGATTGCGCTCTGCATGGCCGCCGCAACCGGCTCCTGCCCAGTCTCGACAAAAAGCCGTGCACTTTCCACCAGTGTCTCCTTAAAGATTCCGTGGCCGAGGTTCAGGATATGCCCAGTGCCACCCAGCGACGCCATTGCGAAATGCGTGGCTTCTCGGATTTTCTCTCCCGGGCCAAGCAGCACCGCCGGGTCAACATTACCCTGCAGCGCGATCTTAGGCCCGAGCGTTTTTCGCAGCGCCGCGAGGTCGGCTCGCCAATCCACGCTCAGCACGCTGGCTCCCGCACGGGTTACCGCGGGCATCAGATGACTCGAAGCTTTGGTGTAATAAATCACTGGAACGCCGGAGGTGATGGCAGAAATCACTTGCTGCACCGCAGGCAGTGCAAAATTCTGGTAGTCCTCCAGGCTTAGCTCGCCGCACCAAGTGTCGAAAAGTTGTACAGCAGCGGCACCTGCGGCGATTTGAGCGTTCAAGTAAGGGATAGTGGCATCAGCAATTTTGTGCAGCAGCATCCGAAAGGTGGCCGGTTCGTGGTACAGGAAGCTCTTTACCGTCGAGAATCCTTCCTTCGTTTTGCCTTCCACCATGTAGCAGGCCAGCGTCCACGGGGCTGCGGCAAAGCCTAAAACGGGAACCTCGGGCCCAGCAGTTTTCACGATGCGGCGAATGGCTTCTGGCAAAAAGCCAGTTTCTACCTCGGGATCAAACCCGTGTAGCTTTTCGACGTCCGCCGCGGTGCGTACGGGGCTTGGCAGGTTAGGGCCAGCGTCGTTCAATTCGAGGTCCATGCCCAAGGCTTCCGCCGGGATCAAAATGTCGGAGAAAACGATGATGGCATCGACTCCCAGGATGCGGAAGGGTTGCAGGGAAACTTCGGCGGCCAAATCGGGGGTCTTGCAAACTTCCAGGAACGGACGAGTTGCGCGAATCTCGCGGTATTCAGGCAGATAGCGGCCTGCCTGACGCATCATCCACACGGGGAGCCTGGGCAGTATTTCTCCGCGACAGGCGCGGAGGAAAAGATCTTTTCGGTTCAGCTCGCCTGGCTTGCTGAGGTCAACGAACCGGGCTGTTTCTAACGGCGTCATAAAGCCCACTCGGGAGTATCGTGCTGCAGAGAGAATAGCAAATCCGAGAAGTCCCTGCTGGCCCACGGTACGGCTGTAAGTGATTGTTCCCGTGGGCTATACTCAGGATACAGGTTGCCGCAGTGTCGGGCTATGGGCCCAACGATAAACAAGGCACCAGGAGAGCGGTCGTCCGCCAGAACTAGATGGATCATCTGTATTTCATTCTGACGCTGGTGGCGTATGCAGCCAGCCTGGCCTGCTACACTGGCTTTCTGAATACCGGGAAGGTTCTGGTAGGCCGGTGCGCGTCGGTGCTGCTTTTGTTGGGACTAGTGGCGCATTACTTTGCGCTGCTGGAGCGCTCTCGCGGGCTGCATACTGTGCCGTATCACGATTTGTACGGCTCCATGTCACTCTTTGGATGGCTGGTGGCGTTGACGTACCTCGGGCTGGAGTTCTATCACCAGCAACGTTCCGTGGGAGCGTTTGCGGTGCCGTTTGTCCTGGCGTTTTTTGTAGCGTCTCATCTGGCTCCTCCCGACCGTTTGACGCCAACCGTGGCTCACGGAGTGGTTTTTGCGCTGCACGTGACGCTGAGCATCCTAGCCTACGCGGCGTTTGCGTTGTCCTTTGTGTTGAGCCTGATCTACCTCGGCGAAGAGCGGCTGCTACGCAGCCGCAAGCTAACAAGCGTGGTGTGGCGTCTGCCATCGCTGGAACTGCTGGAGCGTATGAGCCATTCCAGTGTGCTGGTGGGCGTCATCTCCATCGCCATCGGAACGGTGTTGGGGTTTATCTGGGTCGACCGTCTAACCGGTCAGTATTGGTTTTACGATCCCAAATATGTGATCACGCTGCTGGTGCTGTTTCTGTATTTGCTTTACTTTCAGCTGGCGCGCACCACGGCTTGGCGCGGCGCGCGAGCCTCGAGGCTTTGCGTGTTCAACTTTTTTGTAGTGGTACTGAGCTTTACGGTAGTGAATCTGTACTTCTCGCACAGCCATAGGTATTTCTAGGGGCCTTCGCGGGAGCAATGGCGAGCACGATGGAAATTGTCCTAGTCGGATTGAACCATCGCACAGCACCCGTGGAGGTGCGCGAACGCGTATCGTACACGGCGGAGCAGGCACGTCGAGCGGCTGCGGAGCTGCGCTCGCGCGGAATTCTGGAAGAGACGCTGGTGCTTTCCACGTGCAACCGCAGTGAGGTGTACGGAGTTCCACCGGAGTCCTCGCATGAGTGCGCCGCGGGGCTTTCGTCGTTTCTTAGTGAGTTTCACGAAGTGCGTCCCGATATTTTGGGCAGGTCGCTCTACCATCATTATGACCGGCACGCCGTGCGACACTTATTCCGCGTGTCGGCGGGTCTCGATTCCATGCTGCTGGGCGAAGCGGAGATTCTGGGCCAGGTTCGGGAAGCGTATCGTTTCGCGCACGAGCAAGGCGCCACTGGGCCGGTGCTAAACCGCATGTTCCAGGCTGCGCTGGAAGTGGGGAAGCGCGTACGCTCGGAGACGGAGCTAGGAACGCGCCCGATGTCGGTGGCTTCTGCGGGCGTGAAGCTGGCGGAGCGAATTTTTGGCAAGTTGAGCGAACGCAAGGCGTTGGTGCTAGGCGCTGGGACCATCAGCGAACAAGTAATAATGCTGTTGCGCGATCGCGGCATAGCGCAACTGCTGGTGATGAATCGTTCGCGGGAACGTGCCGAGAAATTAGCTACGGAATTCCGCGGTATGGTAGTGCCGTGGGGGGAATGGGACGCGGCGTTGCAGACTCCTGACATGATTATTTCGTCCGTAGCGGCGGAAGACCCAATTCTCGAGCGTGACACTCTGGAACGGGCCATGTCTGCTCGCGGGAACCGCGCGTTGTTCCTGATGGATTTGGGATTACCGCGCAACATCGATCCTGCTGCAGCTGAACTTTACAACGTGTACCTCTATAATCTCGACGATCTCGGCGGCATCGTGAAGCAAAGCCGCGCGGTGCGCGAAAGCGAGATTCCTCGCGCGGAAACAATTGTGGAAGAACATGTCGGCAAGTTTCTGTCTTGGCAGGCCAGCGTGGAGTTGGTTGGCCTGGTGGAAGAGTTACGGGCGCGATTACAGGACGAACGCAATACGTTCGTGCGTGACCGCATGGAATCGATGAAACATTTGAGCGCGGATGATCGCGTGCGCATGGAAGCGCTGATGGGTGAACTGCTGGAAAAGTTACTGCTGGAACCCGCTGAGCGGCTACGGGGCGAGAAGGAATTGCGGCGCAAGATCCAGAACGTTGAAGCTTTGCGCGATCTGTTTCTTTCGAATCGTCATGCGGACCGGGAGAAACCGTGAGAATCCTGCGGATCGGCACACGTGGCAGCCTGCTGGCCAAGTGGCAGGCGGAGTCGGTACGTAAGCAGCTTTTTGCCACCGCCGGAGTGGAAGCGGAAATCGTCATCATCAAAACCACCGGCGACAAAATGCAGAAGTCGGCCCTTACGCAGATCGGCGGAAAGGGAATTTTCATCAAGGAGCTGGAAGACGGGCTGCGCGATCGATCCATTGATCTCGCGGTGCACAGCGTCAAAGATATTCCGACAGAAATTCCTCCGGGGCTCAGTTTTCCCGCGGTATGCCGGCGCGACGACATTCGCGATTGCCTGATTTCCACCAATGGCGCAGACCTTACGCATTTGCGGCGTCACGCTCGCGTAGGCACCAGCAGCTTGCGCCGGCAGGCGCAACTTCTGCGGTTACGTCCGGACCTGGATATTCGCGAGCTGCGCGGCAACGTGGATACCAGGTTGCGTAAAGTGGGCGACGGTGAATATGAAGCCATCGTGCTGGCCAAAGCGGGACTCGACCGATTGGGATGGAGCGACCGCATCTCAGAAATATTTCCTCCGGACATGTTCATGCCTGCGGTGGGGCAGGGCGCTATCGCGGTTGAAACGCGGCTTGACGACAACGAATCCGGCGTGTTACTGGAAAAATTAGACGATGCGGAGACGCGCGCGTGCATCATCGCGGAACGCTCATTGCTTTCCGCGTTGCAAGGAGGTTGCCAGGTACCTATCGGCGCATGGGCCCGCATCGAACGAGGCGAGATGGTTCTGGAAGCGTCTGTCACTTCGGTTGATGGCCTACAACATGTGAAGCAGCGCCTGACGGGCACATCTGATGAAGCTGCACAGATGGGCGCCAAGATGGCGCAGATGCTCATCGAATCGGGTGCGCAAACGATTCTGGAGGAAGTGGGCCGCCAGCGTGGATAGAGTCGCGAGTTCTTCCTTGTCAGGAAAACGTGTTGTTGTTACGCGGGCTGCACGGCAAAGCGTAGAGCTTGTCGAAAAACTTACCAAGCTGGGCGCGTTGCCAATTTCGTTGCCGCTGGTAGCTTTTTCGGCTCCGGAGGATTTCGGACCGCTAGATGCCGCGCTAGAGCATCTGGAACAATTTGACTGGATTATTTTTACCAGCGAGAACGCAGTACGTGCGGTGGTAAAGCGCGCGGGCGTGCGAGGCAATTTGCGGAACGTAGCCGGAAGGCGCTCACGCGCTGCGGCAGTGGGACCGACCACGGCGGCGGCCGCGGAACGTGCCGGATTTTTCATAGAATATCAGGCAAAAATGCATAGCGGAGCTGCTTTGGCGAATGAGCTTGGCGAGCGCTTGCGAGAGCAGACGGTATTTTTGCCTCGCAGCGACCGCGCCAACCCCGATTTGCCCACGCTTTTGCGCGAATGTGGCGCACAGGTCACGGAGGCTGTCGCTTATCGTACGGTCACGCCAGTAAATCTCGACCAACAAAGGGTTGCTGAAATTGTGAATGGCGAAGCTGATGCCATTTTATTTTTCAGTCCTACGGCTGTGGACCATTTTGTGGACGTAGTCGGGGATAAAGTGCTGCAAGATCTTCAGAGTCGCATGACCATGGCCGCTGTCGGCCCCGTGACCGCGATCGCGCTGCAGAAAGCTGGTTTCGAAAATAGGATTGTGGCGGAAGACACTTCTGCTGACGCGGTGGTCGCCGCTTTGGAGAAACATTTCGCCGATCAGATGAATGCTTCGCCCGCTGGAGTTCATAAGGAATGAGTTTCCCCACCCACCGTCCCCGGCGACTGCGCCGCAGTGAAGCCTTGCGCGGGTTGGTCCGCGAGACGCGGCTGACCACCGCAGGCTTCATCTACCCGATGTTCGTTTGCCCGGGCCAGAAGGTTAGAAAGGAAGTTAACTCCATGCCCGGCGTTTTTCAGCAATCGGCCGATCAAATTGTCGAAGAGTGCCGCGAAGTCGAATCACTCGGCATTCCGGGCGTGATTTTATTTGGCATCCCGGAAAAAAAAGATGCGCGCGGCGCCAGTTCGATCGCCTCCGACGGCGTCGTACAGCGCGCCATCGAAGCCATTCGTAAAGCCAAGTTAAATTTGTTGGTCATAACGGATGTCTGCCTGTGCGAATACACCGATCACGGCCACTGCGGCGTGATAGAAGACGGAGAAGTCGCGAACGACGCCACCCTCGACATTCTCGCGAGGCAGGCGGTCTCGCACGCACGAGCTGGCTCGGACATTGTGGCGCCCTCCGACATGATGGATGGGAGGGTGGGGGCGATTCGCGAAGGGTTGGACGAGCACAAGTTTGAAAACGTTTCGATACTGGCGTACGCGGCGAAATACTCTTCGGGCTTTTACGGCCCGTTTCGCGAAGCCGCGGAATCTACTCCTCAATTCGGGGATCGCCGCGGCTACCAGATGGACCCCGGCAACGCGCGCGAAGCCCTACGGGAAGTCGAACTCGACTTGGAAGAAGGCGCCGACATGGTCATGGTCAAGCCGGCCTTGGCTTATTTGGACATCATTCGCCGCGTGCGTGATGAATTCGATGTGCCGGTAGGCGCCTACAACGTCAGTGGCGAATATGCCATGGTCAAAGCTGCGGCGCAAAGAGGCTGGCTTGACGAGAAGCGAGTAGTTACGGAAATTCTTACCAGCATTCAGCGCGCCGGGGCGGAAATTATTTTGACCTATCACGCCAAAGACGCCGCGCGGTGGCTCAAGGCGTAATATTTTGTCGAGCGACACGATGAATCCTGCACAATCGACTGCGAAATACAAACGCGAGAGCACGCGTTCATGCAAGATTTTCAAACGTGCCGAACAAGTGTTGGTCGGCGGCGTAAACAGCCCGGTGCGGGCATTCCGTTCAGTCGGCGGCGAACCATTTATCGTGGAGCGCGGCCAAGGCCAATTTCTGTACGACGCCGATGGCAACGAACTGCTCGATTATGTGTGCTCGTGGGGCGCGATGCTGCTGGGCCACGCGCATCCGGCGGTTACAGCGGCTATTGCCGACCAAGCCAGGCGTGGCACAAGCTTCGGAGCAACCACCGAACTCGAAATAGAACTTGCGACCCTCATTATTCGCGCTATCCCTTTCATCGAGAAAATCCGCTTCGTTTCCAGCGGCACCGAAGCCACCATGAGCGCGCTGCGCGTAGCGCGTGGCGTGACCAAGCGAGACTTGCTGCTGAAGTTCGAAGGCAATTATCACGGACACTCAGACAGTTTTCTCTCACAATCCGGCTCTGGGCTCGCGACGCTGGGCATTGCGGAATGTCCCGGGGTGCCACAGGCACTCGCCGCATTGACACTCAATGCTCCCTACAACGATTTGCAGGCAGTCGAACGTCTTTTTGGCCAGCACACCGACAAGATTGCGGCCATCATTGTGGAACCCATCGCCGCCAACATGGGAGTCGTGTTGCCCGAGCCGGGATTTCTGCAGGGCCTGCGCGTTATTTCGAGTAAAAATGGCGCTCTGTTGATCGTCGATGAAGTCATCACGGGCTTCCGTTTTCACAACGGCGCAGTACAACAACTCCTCGGCATCGAAGCAGATCTCACGACATTCGGCAAAATTATCGGCGGCGGTGTTCCGGTGGCCGCGTACGGCGGACGAGCCGAACTGATGAATTGCGTAGCGCCGCTTGGTCCCGTGTATCAAGCGGGAACGTTGGCGGGGAATCCACTTGCCATGAGTGCAGGCATTGCCGCGCTGAAACAACTGGCGGAGCCCGGCTTTTACGAAACCATCGAAAAGCGCGCCAAGCGCCTGGCCGATGGGCTCCGTGAGGCCGCTGCCAGTGCGGGGGTTCCGGCCCAGGTAAATGCGAGTGGCTCGCTGGCTACACTCTTTTTTGCAAAAGAACCCGTACGCAACTACACTGACGCCAAGAAGTCCGATACCAAACGCTACGGCGAATTTTTTCGCAACATGCTGGAACAGGGAATATTCCTGGCGCCATCGCAGTACGAAGCCGCGTTTGTATCGGCAGCCCACACGGACGCTGACATAGACCGCACGCTGGCGGCGGCGCGCGAAGCACTGCAGCAATGACACACTCGTTCCACTGAAGACACTCAAACGAATAGGAGAGCCATCGCGATGCCCGAGGACTTTGAAATGCCTGAGGTCGGCGAAGAGCACGAGAAGCACCCCCTGGTGCTGCCTGTATCACTTACCGTTTCCATTCTGGCGGTGCTGGTCGCGGCGGTAACCTTGCTGGGTCATCGTGCGCACACCGAAGAATTGCTGCTCCAGTCTCAGGCCACCGATCAATGGGCTTTCTATCAGGCCAAAAATATACGTTTGCACGAAATGCAAAGCATGGTCGACCTGCTGGGTACCATCTCGCCCGTGGACAAAGAAAAAAACGCGACACTGCAGGAGAAATACAAAAAAGAAGTGGAGCGCTACGAGAGCGATAAAGATAACATCAGCGAGAAGGCCAAGGACCTCGAAAAAGAACGAGATGTAGTCAGCCACCGCGCTGATCGCTTCGACGGTGGGGAAGCATTTCTGGAGATTGGCCTGGTGATCTGTTCGATCACTCTACTAACCAAGCGCAGAGGCTTCTGGTTCGGCGGGATGCTTGTGGCTGTCGGAGGAGTTCTTATGGCCATAACGGGGCTCTTGATCCATTAGGTAAAGCGTCTGTCAGGCGTTCGCCGGCGGAGGAGCCGTGCGCAAACGGGCCACTTCTTCCATCAGGTTTTGCAATCGGTTCACTAATTCTGATGACGAAGATCGTCTACGGCGGGTTTTTTGCCGATAAAGGTTAAGTTTCCTCAGGCATTCAGGACGCACCTATGCGCTTCGTCTAACGATTCGAATCCTTGTTTGCGCGCGGACGATTCCAGTTGGGTCGGGCTGATGAGCTCTTTCTTCAGTCGTTCCAGGCGCACTTGCCCATTTTCGATCAGCACGTCGGCATTGTCCTCCACGATTAGATCCAGTTTTTTGTGGTCGTAAAGAAATCGCACCACCAGATAGTTCACGAGTAGCAAGGAAGTGGCGCCAATGAGCCCGCCGCTCACACTGTTGTCGTCGCCGATGATGGCATTCTGCCGGTATTGGACAGCGTGAGGAGAACTACCAAATTGAAGGGATTTAGTTGCACCAACTCGCGCTTGCCCGACAGACGCAAGCTGATCATCAGGAAGGCATAGACAATCACAGGCCTGAGCGTCTTCTCAGCGAGTGGCAAACCTAAGACAAACATATCCTGCCAGATACCGTGCATGGGTGGCTCCTTGGGGGCGGAAGTTAAGCGGTATGATCACCTATCTTTGGAAGCCGCGCCAATCTGGCAGAAGCCACCTGTACCAAAGTACAGTCATTGTTTCGTAGCGGGTTAGTTCATCTCCTGCCGAGCGTCTGCGAAAACCCCTAAGATTGGTCTATCTGTATCGGCACGGCCGCATGGCTAACACGTTTGTTAAGCGTGAGTAGCCGTACCGTCGAATGAAATTATGTCCCAGTCCACTTCCACCGATCTCGACATCACTAACGTAAAGGAACAGCTCTATGCGCTGTTCGAATGCGTTCGTGAACTCGTAGCCATTTTCGATGTAAATGGGACCGTGCTTTTCGTCAACCCCGCACTGTGGGATGTTCTTGGCCGAACTCCTATGGAGCTTACGGGTAAGCCCCTATCTGAGCTGGTACACGACGACGATATCGACCTGTTCCGAGCAGTGTTGAGCCGCTTGAGTGCCAACCTAGAAAAGCGGGTCAATATCCGCTGCCGTTTGCGCAGCGCAGATGGCGGATGGCGCTGGTTTGACGCCGAGGCTCGCAAGCTCCCGGGCGAATTCGAGACCGGAATCGTCGTTAGCCTGCTCGACATAACCGACTTGCAACGAATGGAAGCTGAGCGCCAGGTTATCTTTGAAGTGATCCACGCTCTAAATGAGACATCGAATCTGGATCAGTTGCTGCAGCATATCCATCAGTCGCTAAAAAAAGTTTTGTACGCCGAGAATTGCTTTATCGCGCTGCACGACGCGGAAGGCGACTCGTTCCACTTCCCCTTTTTCGTGGACCGCTTCGACGTTGCGCCACCTCCGCAGCGCGTAGGCAAGAGTTGTACCGCCTTCGTATTTCGCACCAAGCGCGCCATGTTGATACCCCAGTCGGAGTTCGACCGTCTAGCCGAAACCGGCGCGGTCGAACTGGTTGGCTCGCCCTCACCTGCGTGGCTGGGCGTGCCACTCAAGACTCCTACAGCCACGATTGGCGTACTAGTAGTGCAGCATTACGAAAACCAGAATGCCTACGATGTTCGCGACATGGAGTTTCTGGATTCCGTTGGCGGCCACATCGCGCTCGCCATCGAGCGGCGCGCCGCGGAAGACGCGTTGCGTCAGAGTGAAAGTACTTTCCGCCTGTTGTTTTCGCATAATCCGCTGCCCACCTGGGTGTTTGACTCCGAGACACTAAAATTCATCCAGGTGAACTACGCCGCGGTGCGACAGTATGGATATTCCGCGGAAGAATTCGCGCAAATGACCATGTTTGACATATGGCCGTCCGACGAACATGCCGGGTTGCGCAAACGCGTCGATGAATGGAATGGTCCGGGTCAGTATCACGGGGTGTGGCGGCACAAGAAAAAGGACGGCAAAATTTTCGAAGTGGATCTTATCTCGCACCAGCTCGACTATGCCGGGCGCCAAGTCCGACTCGTCGTGGCGCAGGACATCAGCGAGCGGCAAGCGCTTGAGGAGCAATTGCGCCAAGCGCAAAAAATGGAAGCTGTGGGGCGACTGGCCGGCGGCGTGGCGCACGATTTCAATAATTTGCTGATGGTCATCAAGGGGCACACTGAGCTATTGCTGAATGTGTTTCCGCTTCCCGCGCAAGCTTCGAAGAAGATCGAACAGATCGACCGGGCCGCCGACCGCGCCGCTTCGTTGACGCGTCAACTTTTGGCCTTCAGCCGCATGCAGGTGTTGCAGCCACGCGTTATGAACATAAACGGAGTGGTCGAAGAGATGGGCAAACTTCTTCCGCGCCTGATCGGCGAACACATTGAATTGGTTCTGCGAACCAACAGCGATCTCGGCCTGATTCGTGCGGACCCCAGCCAGATGGAACAAATCATCATGAACCTAGCGGTGAATGCCCGCGATGCCATGCCTAACGGCGGCAAACTGCTTATTGAAACGTCCAACGTGGAACTTGATCACGTATATAACGCGGTGCACCCGCTGGTGCAGCCCGGAAGATATGTACTGTTGGCCGTGTCCGACACGGGTACTGGCATGGACGCGGAAACGCAAGCACGCATCTTCGAGCCATTTTTCACGACGAAAGTGCAAGGCAAAGGCACGGGCCTGGGCCTGGCCACGGTCTACGGTGTTGTGAAGCAAAGCGGCGGCTACGTTTGGGTATACAGCGAAGTTGGCAACGGAACCTCGTTCAAGATTTATTTGCCGCGTGTGGATCAGATCGAAGAGGAAGTGCCTCCTGCAATTTCTTCCGAGGCTCCGCGCGGGGCAGGGACAATTCTGCTTGCCGAGGACGAACAGGAGGTTCGTGAGGTCGCCAAGCAATTCCTCGAATCGGGCGGCTACACCGTTCTGGAAGCCCGCGATGGACTCGAGGCTGTGCGCATCGCGGAACAGCATGACGGTATCATTCATCTCCTGGTCACCGACATGGTGATGCCCGGAATGACCGGCCGGGAATTAGCTACCTGCATACAAGAGCGACGCCAGGGCCTCCATGTGATTTTCATGTCGGGTTACAGCGAGTACGCCGCAGTGGAAGCAGCGCATTCTGAACCCGGGCTGCGCCTGCTGAGCAAGCCCTTCAGTCGGGCACTAATTTTGCGTGCTGTGAAGGAAATGATGAACGGTTCATCAGAAAACCCAACGCAGACTAACTCGTAAACGAATCGATCGATGTCGGGAATATTTCCGATACAAATAGCGAAATGGTGAGTCACCAATGATTGTGAGGGTGAGTCTGCCTTAGACGTAACGGCCAAAGAACTAGTTCCATCGCGCAGACCAAGCTTTTGCGGACATTGTTTAACTCTCAGCCATCAAGTTGCGAATCTGGTGTTCCAGCGCCTGGTTATATTCGCGCTCCAGCTGTAACTCGTTCTGTAGCTTTTTCACCAACAGTTCCAACCGCGCGACTTCGGCGCGCATCCTGCTGCCTTCATGAGGAGAATGCGGAGTCACTGATTGAGCCGGTTGTGTGCTCGCCGACTGAGAAACAGGCGGATGCGACACGACGGGCGGTGGCGGCTCAGGTGTCGGTGAGGTCTGGGCATGCGACTGATGCGCCGCAAACGGCGGTAAGAGCGGAGTGAACGCCTCCGCCAATGCGCGAGGCCAAGCTGGTTCGGTGGAAATATCCGAAGCAGGCGCGGAGGCCAGAGTCTGAATCGGTTGTGGCGGGGCTGGCGAAGATAACAGACTGTGATCCGACGTGTTGGAAACCGAAGCTTCCGGGACATTGACCGAAGATTGCGGACTCGCTTGCTCCGATGCCGACGGCGGTGTGGGAGGAGGAACCAGCGCTGGAGTTGGCGCAAATAAGCTCTGCAGCGGATTTGACACCACTCGTTCGCGAACAACGGCCGGCGCGACAGTTTCCTTCGGAGCTAACAAAGATTTTACTCGCCCAAGAAGTTCTTGCGGCTGAAACGGTTTGCGAATCAATTCGTCCGCCTGCACCGCGACGGCTTTGTCGGCGACGCTCTTGTTTACCACGCCCGACATCAACACGACGGGAATGCCCGCAAGTTCAGGGCGCTGTTTGATCTGGCTGCAAACCGAATATCCATCCTGGTCAGGCATAATTACATCGGTGATCACTACGTCCGGGCGGTTCACCTCGAATTGCGCCAGCGCGGAGGCGGCATCCGCGCAGGTGATCACGTTGATATGCTCGCGCCGAAACGCAATCTTGATCACTTCGCGCATGGTGGCGCTATCGTCGATGAAGTAAACGGTGGGGGCACGCTTCACTACGATTTCGCCCGGTGGCTGCATGGTCAGGGCCTCGCTCATTGTGCCTTCCGATCCGCCATGTCCAGCATTTCTTCGTCGAATTCGCGCATGGCATCGAGCATAAGATCAGTGGCCGTTCGCAGTACGGTGCGTTGTAACGACGTCGCGCCGTATACAAATTTGTAAACACCGTTGCCGCCCTGCACGCTTTTTAGAATGTGAATCACCGCTTCATCGCCGAATAAAAGGCCACTTTCTGCGTGCGTAAGTTCCCCGGCGTCAAAAAAGATCAAAGCGTCCGTCTCACCTGCATTGATGTGCAATGCGCCAGTCTGACGAGCTTGTCCAAGCATCTGCATCACGCCGGGAAGATCATGGTGCTCCAAGCTGCCGCTGAGGCTAGTGTCCGATTGCTCCAGCATTTGCGTGGGCAAAAAACCCTGGGCTTTGCTGACGATGATTTGCTTTACATGCGCGGCGATCGCCACTGGCGTACTGTGCCTGTCGATGTAGTCGTCGCAACCAGCCTGGAACGATTCCATCAATGCGCGTTGGCTACCGTCGCCAATCGCAATCACCGGCAGGGCAGCGTTTTTGGGATCCGCATGGATGATCCCTGCAATTTCTAGAGCGCCCATCTCGCGCAGATTGGTGGCGCACAGCACCGCGGCAGGCATATCATATTCGATGGTGGTCAAGGCGAAGGCGGCTTGATTGGCGGAAACCACCTCAAAGCCTTCGCGTTTCAAGGCCTCGCCAACACGTTTCGAGAAATAGACATTGCTGTCGATCAGCAAAATTTTGGCGGGACGACCACCGATCATCATGTGGTGGCCTCCTGCATTTCGAGCGGAACGGACACCGATAGTGCTGCCCGTGGGCCGGGAGTCAGTGCATCGACGTTCAGGACTTCAAGAACGTCGCCGGCGTGCGAAATCCAACCGGCGACGTACGGCGGATCATTTTCCGATGCAGGCGCCAGTTCGGCGTCAACCAGCTCGCATTCGCCGGTGACCGGTAAGGCAACCCATTCAGATTTTTCTCCGTAATGGCGCACAGCGATCAGGTAAAAGCGACGTGTCAGAAGACTCTTGCCGATCAATTGTTCCGCTACGTCATACACGGGAACGATGCGTCCGCGCCGCAAAATGACCCCTTCGATGTTTTCGGTTCGATGTGGAAAGCGAAATACGCGACTGGGCGCCACGAGTTCCGCGATCTGGCTCGAGACGACTGCGAAGCGCCGTTCGCCAAGCCGCAGCAGCACGAACGATTGCAATCCCAGATCATTCCGCCGCGTCATGAGTCGATCCTGCGGTATAGGTTGCCGCCTTGGCATGCGCCAGGACAGCGGCGGCTGGGTTAGTCGCCTGCTCCAGCAACGCGATTTCTTCCGGAGTCAGAAATCCCTCAGGCCGCACCACCGGCACAACATTCAGGTCCACCGTCGTGAGGCCGCGATACCAGTTACGTTCTTCGTGGCAGAACGCCTGTGGCAACGCTTGCAGCCGCGTCATGGTAGTCATCTTCTCGATGCCGTCGACCAGCAAAGCCGTACGGGTACGCCGCAACACAAACACCAGAAGCCCTGAAGTCAACGGCAATCCAAAATGCAGCGCGCCGTTCACGACAAAAAGCGATTTGTCCCCGCGCCGCACAATGTGGCGGACTTTTTTCAGGCCTGGAGCTGGAATCTCCGTAGCAGACCCGGCCAAGCTGTCGACGCTGCGTACTTCCTGCACGGAACCGGACGACACGGCAAATAAATGCCCGCTCACGCGAAACAAAATAATCTGTTCGGTGAGAGGCGCCGGAGTTTTGCCAGGGACCGGGAACTGCATCATCGCGCTCCCACGGGGGCAATGCGACAAATGGCAAGAACCTGCTTTTCGATTGCGGCATAGATATCCTCGATACTCAGCACCTGGCTGACCGCTCCGGTCTTGATCGCCTCGACCGGCATGCCAAAAATTACGGAAGTGGCTTCGTCTTGAGCGAGCACTAGTCCGCCGGCGGATTTGATGGCGCTAGCTCCAGCCGCTCCGTCATTGCCCATGCCGGTCAGTACCACGCCAATACCCAACGGGCCCGCAAATGCCGCGACGCTCTCCATAGTTATATCGATATTCGGCAGATAACCATTAATGCGGCCGCTGCTGCCGTCGAGCTGGATGCGGCCGGTGGCCATCACCCGCAAATGCTGACCGCCCGGGCAGATATAGAAGGTTCCGGGAACAAGGGCCTCGTTGTTTTCGGCTTCTTTCACACGAATGCCGGTGAATTCAGCGAGCTGTGCTGCGTATTGCGTGGTGAATGCCGCCGGCATGTGTTGCACGAGGATCAGGGCCGCCGGAAAATCGCGTGTAAATCCGGTCGCTAGACGCATTACTGTTGCTGGCCCACCCGTTGACGCGGCCAGTACCACCACGGGAAATCGTTGGTCATAATGGGATGAGCTCGTGGACCTAGATGGCAGGGGCGGTACGGAAGATCTACGTAAATTGTCCGACGTGTTCATTTCTGACACAACGCGCGAGGCGGTGCGCACGACGCGAACTTTCGCGGCCATACGAATTTTGCGCAGCAGGTCGGCGCGAACGCTGTGCATGTCCAGATCGATGCCGCTGGAAGGCTTAGGCACAAATTCAATGGCACCGAGTTCCAATGCGCGCAAAGTACTCGCCGCGCCCTGGCGTGATTCTGAACTGACCACCACAATGGGACGTGGATTGGTGCTCATAATCTCGGCAGTAGCTTGCAGGCCGTCCATGACCGGCATGTTGATGTCCATAGTGATCACGTCAGGCTTCAGCGATTCCGCCAACCGCACCGCCTCGCGCCCATCTTTGGCGTGGCCCACCACGTGAACGCCCTCATCCGAAGCCAGAATGGTTTCCAAGACTTTGCGCATAAACGCCGAATCGTCCACGATCAGCACGCGAATATCTTTGTGGGTTTCGGTGACCATGGGCTATCGGCCGACCGGAACGAGAACGCGTTCCGCTTCCTTCCCCATGAGTTGTTGCACCGCGGCGATGAGTTGGTCTTCCTGCACTGGCTTGGTGAGGAATGCGGCTGCGCCTTCTTTCATTGCGCGATCGCGATGCTTCGCGCCTGCGCGAGAGGTTACGACCATGACAGGGATGCGCCGGGTGGCGGCGTTCTGACGCAATTGCACCATCAATTCGTAGCCGGTCATGCGCGGCATTTCCAGGTCGGTGATGACCAGGTGACAGCCATGCTGCGTAACCAATTCGGCGGCTTCTAATCCGTCTGCGGCCAGCTTCACCACATAACCGTTTTTCTCCAGCATGCGGCCGACAAACTTGCGTACGCTGATGGAGTCGTCCGCCACGACGATCAGACCTTCCTGGGTGACGCGATCGATGGCTTCGGTAGGTATCGTTCCGCGGGCTACAGCTGCGGAACCCGGAGCAAAAATGCGCGCCGCACTAGCAGAGGCTTGCAGAGTGCGGCGCTCATGCAGCTCGGTCGCTACCATGCGGTTCAAATCCAGCAACAAGATCAAGCTGCCGTCCGGGGCAATGGTCGTGCCGGGGAAGAGCTTTACGCGGCGCAGGTATTCGCCCAGATTCTTGATGACGATTTCGTCTTTGCCCATGACTTCTTCCACAACCAACCCGATTTGGCGATTACCGGCGTTAGCCACCACCATGTGGTAGTAGCCGTTAATGGGTTCGAGCGGCGGTAGGCCCAGATAACTGTCGAGCCGCACGACTTCGGTAACTACATCGCGAACCTTGGTGAGCAGCTTGCCGCCCACGTCTTCGATTTCGTCTGAGCGGAGCCGACGAATTTCTTCCACTACGGCCAGCGGGAGCGCGAAACTTGTCGATCCGCAACGCACAAACAAGGCTGGTGAAATAATCAGAGTCAGAGGAACCTTCAGGGTGAAAGAAGTGCCCGCGCCAGGAGTGGTTTGAATGTCGATGTCACCGTTCAGGCTATTGAGATTAGCGCGAACGACATCCAGGCCCACGCCGCGGCCTGCCAGCTCGGTCTTGGCTGGCGCGGTAGAAAAGCCGGGATGAAAAAGCATGTCGCGCAATTCACGCTCAGTCAGGCGATCAGCAGTCTGTACAGAAACCAGCCCGCGTTCGATGGCACTTTGCCGCACCCGCTGGTAATCAATGCCGCGTCCGTCGTCTTTCACCTCAATGTAAATGTGATTGCCGCGATGATAAGCCCGCAGGCTGACTCTGCCGAGTTCGGGCTTACCTGCAGCGATGCGGTCTTCCCGAGACTCGATTCCGTGAGCGACCGAATTGCGAACCAAGTGAACCAGTGGGTCAGAAATCTGTTGGATGATGCTGTTGTCTAATTCCGTCTCGCTACCGGCAAGGTCGAGGTCGACTTCCTTGTCCGCGGACTTGGCGGCGTCGCGTACCGCCCGCGACAATCGCGAATACAGTGTGCCGATCGGCACCATGCGCGCCGCGGTGAATTCGTCCTGCAAGTGATGAGCAAGTGTTGTGAACTCATCGATGTCGCCTTCGACGCGTCCGATGAATCCCTGCAATTGCGACAACACTTCATTTACGTCGGCGGAAATTTCGGCCATGGAGCGCGACAGAATATTGAAGTCGTCGTAGCGATCCATTTCCAACTCGCTGAAGTCCGACCAGAAAGAAGTATCGCCCGCTGCGGCGCTTGTCAGGCGTTGCGTGGTGGTGCTGATATTCCATTCGCCAGATTTGGCTTGCGGGCTGATGCGGTTGTATTCGTACTTGTCCTGAAACTCGGAAACCTTTCCTTGCAGGCGTTCTTTGGAAAAACTTAAGGTATCGACTAGCTTTTCCAGTTCGGCGACGCGCCCAACCATACGCGTGCGATTAATTACCAATTCGCCCACGGTGTTCATCATGCGGTCGAGCCGATCGAGCGCAATACGCACCGATTTGACCGCTGCGGTGGGACTCGGGGTTGCTTTCGTAGTGCTTGCGGCTTTGACTTGCACTGCCGGGAGGACTAGCGACTTGTCGAAATCTTCCGACTGTTCGAGGGCGGAATATTCCGGAGGGGTGCCCTGCGGGTCATCCGCTTCAACTGGTGCGAATTCGGCGATGCGACCAAGCAGGGAATCGACTCCAGCACGAATTTCTCGCTCATCAGACCACTGCTTATGCAGCGTCTTCTTAAGCACGTCCACAGATGCCAGGCAAACGTCGACGACCGCGGGCGAAGGCTCGATCTCGCCGTCACGCAAGCGCCCGATCAAATCTTCCACGCGGTGCGCGATGGCCCCCAGGCGTTTCAAACCCACCTGTGCCGCGGATCCCTTCAAAGTGTGAATAGCTCGGAACAGCTTGTTGACCTCTTCCGGATTGTTGTTGCCTTCCAGCGAAATCAGGCAGTCGCTGACCACTTGTAGATGCTCTTCCGCCTCCGGTTGAAAAAATTCCAGAATTTCATTGCCAACCTCATCATCGCGGGGAAGCAGATCAAAATAAGAACCAGTACCGGAAGTTATTGCGTGATCGGACTCCTCCGCTTGTAAAGAATCGGTTGCGTGAGCCGGAACGCCATATTGTGGTGCCGTTGCAGCCTCAGGAAACGCGAAACGATAGCGCTCCTTGAATTCGCGAATCTCGCCTTCCGTTTCCGAGCCGTTGTCGCTGATCTCCAGCAAATCTGCTTCAAGCAGCGAAATGCCATCGGATAGAAATTCCGCCAAGGGACCGTGAAGTTCATCGCCGAGCGGAGCATTCAGCGCGTACTGGAAAACATGGGCAAGCTTGGAGGCAATTTCTGAAAATCCGGGAAACTCGTAGCTCGCCGAAGTTCCGCCAAGTGTGTGCGCGGCAATGTACAAGCGCTCGAGGTCTTCGTGGCGGGGCTGGGTTTCCTGCAACACCCCGACATACTCGCGCAGGTACTGCAGGTGCTCCGAAGCTTCCTGCAGGAACATCTCGACGCCTTCGCGGTGCGAAGTGCTCACGAGCGTCCCTCCGTAACGACGTTCTGCAATTCTTCAGCGGTCGGCTTACGATAAAGAATGCAGTCGTTCAGCACGATGGCCTGAAACTTCACTGGCATTTGAGAGATCGATTCAGAGTGTCCCAGGAAGAGATATCCGCCCGGCTCAAGCGTGTCGTAAAAACGCTGGACCAAAGTGTGTCGGCGCTCCTCGGACAAATAAATCAGCACGTTCATACAGAAAATTACGTCCATGCGCCCGACGTACACCGCCGATGCCAGGTTCATCTGCGTGAAGGTAACCATGTTTCGCAGGCGCGGCTTTACCTGGTATCCGTTTTCCATCAGTGTAAAGTAGGCTGCCAGTTGCTTCTCACTGACACTGCCGAGGCTGCGGCCCGAATAAGTCGCAGTTTCCGCTTGTTTAAGGGCCAGGCGTCCAAGATCGGTGGCGAGGATCTCCACATTCCACGCATCCGTAAAATTCAAAGCGTCGGCAATGGCTATCGCGATGGAGTAGGGCTCTTCACCGGTGGAACAACCTGCGCTCCAGATGCGTAACGTGCGTGGATTCTTCCAGAATTTCTTGATATGTAATTCCGGCAGCGCACGCTTTTGAAACGCTTCGTACACCGCTGGGTAGCGAAAGAAGGTGGTCTCCTGGGTCAGCAATCTTTCCAGAAGCGCTTCGTATTCGAGGTTGGCCTTGCGCGCCGCTCGCAAAAAGTCCGTACCGCGTTCGAATCCGCGCGATTGCAAGTGTTCGCGAACACGGGTCACGAAGAATCGCTCGCGCGATTCATCAAAGCGAATGCCCGTGCGCTCCTCAATAAGCGTGCGGATTTCACCCAGTTCATGCTCAGTGAGTTCGAGCTCTAAGACATGTCGCTCGTTTGTGCTTGCGGTTCTCACGCTAAGTCAGTCCGTTCGGCCCCGTCCCTTACCAAGGCGAAAAATATTCACAAACAAAAGTTAACGGGAAGCGCCGGCCGGAACTGGGGCAGGGCGCTCACTGCGCTCGCTTCGCTCAGACCGTTCGGTGCGCTCCGAGCGCTCGGCTTCTTCCTGAAGGCTGTTGCCGTGCTTGGAGGAGGCGCGGAACTGCGCCAGCCCATCGTTGAGCTGATCGGACAGTTTTACGAGTTGGCTGACGGTGGCCACTGTGCCGCGCGTTCCCTGTGAGGTCTGCCGCGTTATGTTAGAGATAATCTGCATTGCTTGGGCGACGCCTTCCGTTCCGCGTACCTGTTGTTTAGAGGCTAGCGAAATTTCCTGAACCAATTCGGCAGACTGACGCACTACGTTGGAAATAGCGTCGAGTGCACGTCCGGCCTGGTCGGCAAGAGTCGCTCCGCTTTCCACTTCCTTCGTCCCCTCTTCCATGACCACTACGGCTTCGTTTGTCTCGGCCTGAATAGCTTTGATAAGCGCCGCGATATCCTTTGTGGCGCTACGGCTGTGTTCCGCAAGCTTGCGAACTTCGTCGGCAACGACTGCGAATCCGCGACCGGCTTCACCGGCGCGCGCTGCTTCGATAGCGGCGTTCAGAGCCAGCAAGTTAGTTTGTTCAGTGATGTCGTTGATCACGTTGATGATTTCCGAAATTTCCAGGGAGCGATCGCCCAGGGACTTGATTTTCTTCGCGGTAGCCTGCACGGAAGAACGAATACGCTGCATGCCCTCCAGCGTGTCGCGCACAGCGCGGTTGCCCTGTTCAGCTGCATCCAAAGCGCGGCGTGCCGCTTCCGCGCTGGCTTCCGCGTTGTTGGAAACCTGTTTCATCGAAACGGTGAGCTCTTCGACCGCGCTCGAGGTGTTGGTGATTTCCTGGTCCTGCTGCGTGGCGCCCGCTTGCATTTCATCTGCAGCTACCAGAATGTTGTTGGAGCAAGCAGTGACCTCCATGGCCGCTTTGCGGACGCGCTCAAGAACTTTGGTAAAGCTGTCGAGCATGTAGTTAACGGAGTCGGCCACATTGCCCAGCGCATCGTTGGTTACTTTGCCTCGCAGCGACAAATCGCCACGCGCCACCTGATTAATCACCGTTAGCAACTCGGTGATACTGCGCTGCAATGCGTCGCTGGACTCCTGATTACCCGCGGCCTTGGATACCTTCGCGGCCGCGCGATTCAAGTTCTCGGCGATGTAGCCCAGCTCGTTGTTGGTGCTGACATCCGCCCGTGCTCGAGGATCACCGACAGCAAGGCGCTCGGACATCTGAGAAAGCTCCTTCACGGGCCCCAGCAAACCGCCACCAAGCCGCCACGCCAGGATGATTCCCATGGCGAGCGCAAGCACGACGGCGCCCAGTACGGCCTCCGTGGCGCCGCTCGGCAACGCCGCGAAATTCAGAATAGATACGCCCGTTGATTTGCTTCCGGCGTTAAACCCCAGTGCAATCACGGCGGCTAACACGATGCCGTTAAGCAGCACCAGCATCCAAATTGTCGAACTCAGTCGCGATTTCATACTTCCTCCAAGATCATTAGCACCGCGCACCGGCGAGGCCGCGCGAAGCCCCCTCGTCAACTTAAATACTCGGTCCCGGAAAAACGTCCAAGAGCTTGCGCACATCGATCACCAGCGCGAGCCGGTCATCGTGCCGCAACATGCCGACGCAATGTGGAACGTTTTCCGGCGCTTGTTCCAGCAACTCTTCACTGCTCACGGAATACGTGCCGATCACTTCATCGGCGGCAATGCCAACGCGTAAAAGCTCTTGTTGCGCGTCCAGCCGCAGAGAGGCCACCACCACATTCCGCGGCAAAAGTCCCGGGCGACGGCCTTCCGTCATGGCGATATCGATCAACGGCACAATGACGCCGCGCAAATTAAAAATGCCTACCAAGTACGCCGGACTCAGCGGCACTTTAGTGAGCAGCGGCCAATCAAGAACTTCTTCTACATCGAGAACTGGTAAACAAAAGCGTTCACGGCCGCTGCGGAACACGACGAACTGCGATTCCGGATGGCGCTCCTCCAGCGGACCAACCGCTTCGAGCAAACTGCCGGTGCTCTCATCGGCTGCCAGCGGCTCGAGATGCAAGAACGGATTCATGCGAACTTCCTTACCGCCGTCATCAATTCCTGGGAAGTAAAAGGTTTAGTTACGTAGCCGTCTGCGCCCTGTTGCTCGCCCCAGAATTTGTCGCTGGCGGTGTCGCGGGACGTTACAAGAATTACCGGGATGGCTTTGAATTCATCGTTGCCCTTTAATTCGCGGCATACCTGGAAACCGTTTCTGCCTGGCATCACCACGTCCAACAGAATCAAGTTAGGCCGTTCCAAAAGGATGGTTTCCTCAACTCGCGCGGAATCATGCAGGCCAACAGGGCTATACCCTTCGCGTTCGAGAAGCCCGAGCATCAGCCGCACTTCTGAGGGTGAGTCGTCAACGATGAGTACTTTTTTTTGCATGACATAACTCCCGGGACTAATCCGGGGAGGAAGGTGCACGCTAGCGGCCAGCTTTGGGGCTTGGAGGGAAATTGTTCGGTACTAGCTAAATAGTCGTAAAACAGGGAGTTACGAAAGCTTTCGGCGAAGTCAGCGGCTCTGCGGTACGGTCGTATCCCGCGTTTCCGTCTCAGCTTGAGAAGCATTCTCAGCCTCGCGCATCTCGTTCGAAAGTGATGAGAATCGCAGCATAATATCGTTGATGCGCATTGCCATGCTGTGAATCGTTCTGATCTGCAACAGCGACTGCGAAGACAGCTGTCCCGGCTCGAGCAACAATAACTCCGCGTTGCCTAGCATGGACGTCAGGGCGTTGTTCATGTTGTGCTTCATATCCGTCATGTAGCGCCCCAGAGTAGCGAGGTGTTGACTTTTTGCGGCTTCGCGTTCGGCTTGCTTGGCGATGTTTAGAGCCTCTATGCGACGCAAAGTTTCGCCGGCTAAAAGCGTCAACGTGTGCGGCCAGTCTTCGCGTTGTTGCACGTGTAGGAAACGTGGATTGCGCGTGCGCAACTCCTCGGATTCGCGCGCATCCGCCGAATTGCAAAGAATCACAGCCGCGGCGGAATCGAGTGAGCGAAGAACCTCATGACGTTTGCCGCGGCCAACCGGGCCCATAACGATGAGGTGGTGTGGCGAGAAATCGTGATCGCGCCACAATTTACTATCCAGAACAGTAATGTCCAGCGCTTTGAGCTGCGCCTGAAAGCATCCCGACACAACTCTGGCGAAATCAGATTCATCGGTAAGAATCAGGACGCTAAGGTTCGGCAAGGACAGCCACTCCCCGTACTATTCGCGCAGAAAACTCCGCAATGTTGCGTTGCGTCTTACAATTTCTCGGCTTCATCCAGCGCGGACAGTAGCCGCTTTGTGCTGATGCCTAAGTTAACCGCCGCTTCCGTGTCTTTCGTAGATTTGGCCACGTCGACGCGGTCTTGCAGTCTCGATGCTTCGACGCGTCCGACCGCCAGCGCTTTGTCCAGGGCAAAGGTATGGCCTTTTTCTTTAGCGTTGGTGGTTGCCGAGGAAATCATTGCACGCGCAGCAACGGCGCGGCGTAGGTCTTCGGCGGCGATCCCTGTTTCGCTCACGAACGCTGTCACTTCCCAGGAAGATAACAGGATGCGCGTGCCACCGATCTTCACCGTAGTCATAGTTCGGCCGGGAAGAGGTGGAGTAGCGATTAGTTGCTCCCAGATTTGTTCCATGCAGGTTTCAAAATCCAAAGCTGGAGGCGCTTGGCCTTTTTTTTGCGCTTCCGAGGTGCTATCCAGTGAACGATAAGCGGGGGGAAGTGTCGAGTCATGGACAGGTGCCTTTTGCGTTTCAGCAGCCGCGTTGTCTCCGGCTTCGATCACAAGCCGGTCGGAATTCTTTGCCGCTAATTTTTCGAGTGCAGCCTCCAGGTCGGCCCGCAGCCCCAGTAGCTTCTCGAACGCCTGATTGACGGATCGCTCTGTGTATTCCTTCTGAAACGGTTGTCTCCATTCGTCGGCTAGCCTGCGAACCTTGGTTATTGGTTCGGCGGCAGAAAGCCCGGCACGGTGGCCATCGATGATGCGTACATCAGCTTTCTCGAGGTGGGTGATGCCCGAGCGGATGGCGATCAGATCGGCGTGCATCAACTCGATCAAGGTGCGCCGCAACAGAAAATTAAAGCGGATAAAGGCTAACAGCGCAGCCGGATCGTAAAACATGCCGCCCGCGGATTCTTTGACCCTGCGGCCCTGCTCAATGAAATTGGTTTTCAATATCTCGCGGAGGCTGCGGAAGCCATGCAGAGCATCAATCATTTGCTCCAAGGGCTCGCACCACACCAACTTCGCCGGAGCGACATCGCCAAGAATGGGCTTCATCACCTCGGCAACATCGTTGGGCTCAATACGCTTGTGATAGATCTTGGCTGGGGCGCACAGGGCAAAATACTGCACCAGCAGAAAGTCAATTTTGTCGCGGTCGAAATGCGTTTTAGTGCCCTTGCGGAGATGGCGCTCGATCAGCGACTTCAAGCTGCCCTCGCTGGCGTTCAGCGTGGTCATCTGGAGCAAATGGCGCAGTTGATAGACGATCACGCGTTTGTCCATCGAGTCCAGCCATGTCTGTACCTGGCTGAAAAGCTCCAGTTCGGGGGTCTCCGGCAGGTGGCGCTGGGCGAACGGAATGTGGATACCCAATTGCTTGGCGAGCGCGAGGTAAATTGGAAACACGGATCGCGCTTCGGCCCATTGCGTTTGCCGCAAGGTGTCGGCGGGAGGCGCTAGAGGAGTGCTCAGGTTGCTCATAATGGCATAATCCAATGACACGGGCCACGCAGGAATTTAACGGCCACGGCTTTCCGGCCGTCGTGATATTGCACGGCCACCACGGTAGCGTCCGAAGAGAAACTCTTGCGGTTGCCCTCGAGGCGCACGTTGTCGTCGAACTCGAGCGGCAGACTTGAAATAAAAATCACATGTTCGAGCCCGACAAACTCTACCATCGTGCTTTCTCGTAAGCGGACATTGCCGCCGCGCAACGCAGTGACCTGTACCGGAATTCGAAGGCTGCTAACTCCCGGGAAAAATCGCGCCAGTTGTTCAGCGCAAGTCTGCTGCTCCGTCATCAGCGTGCTTTGTTCAAAGTGTCTCACTTGGCCTCACGGATGAATCCGGTTGAACCTCGGGCTCCCGCCGTGGCCTCGACCCACCGCGCACGTTGCGAACCCCACGAGAGGGATGCACGCGTGGCACCAAAGAAGGTCAACGAGGTACGGAACGGATATTAAAGAATAGACGGGAGTTAATGTTTCTTGGCGGGAGAAGAGCAGCTGAAGTGTCTCAGCCTGAAACGAACTTGTCTCAGCTTTCTGGTTCGCCCTCCGAGGCCGAAGAGTTACTGAGACACGGTCTCAGGCTCATCAACGTGAGATTCAGCCTTGACGGCGATGTTGTAGCGCTTGAGCTTGCGATAAAGCGTGGCGCGGCTTATACCCAACATTTTTCCAGCCAAGGCTTTGTCACCGTTAGCTTGTTCGAATACGCGAAGTATCGTCATGCGCTCCATTTCGGCAAGGGCCGTGGTGGAAAGGGCAGCCGGATCCATCGTCGAGGTGCTGATGGACTGAGGCTGCTCACTACGAATGGCCGGCGGCAGATCCCCGACATCGATAATCCGCCGGTCCCCCAGGGTTACCGCGCGCGCCACGCAGTTTTCCAGTTCGCGCACGTTCCCGGGCCAGTCGTATTGCAGCAGGCTCTTCATCGCCGAAGCCGTAACCTGAATGTTGGCGCCTTGCGCGTAATGGTCCAAGAAATGATGCACCAGCATGGGAATGTCCGAACGACGTTCGCGCAACGCCGGTATGTGCACGGTTACCACATTCAAGCGGAAATAGAGATCCTTGCGGAATGTGCCTGCGCGATAGGCTGCTTCCAGATCGCGGTTGGTAGCGGCTATGACGCGTACATCTACATTGACCTTTTCGTTGCTGCCCACCGGACGCACTTCTTTCTCTTGCAGCACGCGTAGCAGCTTGGCTTGCATCTCGAGCGGCAACTCGCCGATTTCATCCAAGAAAATCGTGCCACCGTTGGCGGCCTGGAAAAGTCCGGCCTTGGTCTTTATTGCGCCGGTAAAAGCTCCTTTTTCGTATCCGAAAAGTTCGCTTTCCATCAGTGTGGGAACCAGCGAGCCGCAATCCACGGCTACAAACGCGGTTTGCGCCATCGCGCCACGAAAATGTATCGCGCGCGCTACCAGTTCCTTACCAGTACCGCTTTCTCCCGACACCAGCACCGGTGTGCGTGTATCTTTCAACCGCGAAATCATGCGCAGCACGTCCTGGATATTCGCGGAGGTGCCGATGATGCCGTCCAGATTTTCTTCCGCGTCCACGCGCTCGCGCAGAAACTGGTTCTCTGTCACCAGGCGAACTTTTTCCGCCATTCGTTGCAGCAGCAATCGCATTTTTTCCACACGGAACGGCTTCTCGATGTAATCGTAGGCTCCCAGCTTCATAGCATCGACAGCCGATTCAATGGAGCCGTGCCCGGTCATGATCGCTACTTCCGTACGCGGCAACATCGCCTTGATCTGTTTGAGCAAAGCCACGCCGGTCTGCGTCGGCAGCTTCAAATCGGTGAGCACCAGGTCGGGAGTGTCCGCTTCCAGGCGCGGCAGCGCCGCTTCCGCACTTTCCGCTTCAGTGCAGCAAAATCCCAGTGCGGTACCGATGGTCATGCACAAGCGGCGGATACTTTGCTCGTCATCCACAACTAATAACCGTGTTTTTAAGTCGTCGCTCATGGTTTCCCGAAGGTCTTCTCCACTACAGACATTAATTGCTGAACACGAAAGGGCTTTTCAATGCAGGGCGTGCCGCTCTGGGCTAAAAGCGTTTGCGTTTCGCTGTTGGCCGTGTCTCCGCTGATTAAGATGATGCGTGTGCGCAGCTCCGGCCTATTTTTCTGAATCCACGCATGCACTTCCGCGCCGTTCACGCTTCCCGGCATACGAATATCGGAAATCACTCCTGCGTAGCGGCCGTCGGAAAGGCGCTTCAATCCTTCGGTCCCGGAGCCAGCGTTGACCACCGAATATCCTCTCCGTTCAAGAGCTGCTCGCAGAAACGCAATCACCGAAGGTTCATCCTCAATCAGCAAGATCGGCCCACCGGTCCACATCTTGGTTTGCGTGCTCATCGGCCGGCCTCTTTAACGGCCGCCGAAGGCCCGACGGATTCCGCTTCTACCAGCGGAATGCGCACGACGAAGGTGCTTCCCGATTTGCCGTCATTGTTCCAACACTGGATTTCTCCACCATGGGCACGCACTATTCCGTAACAGATGCTCAATCCCAGTCCCGTTCCTTTGCCGGCGTGCTTAGTGGTGTAGAACGGATCGAAAATGCGATGCGGATCAACGAGGCCCATTCCGTTATCACTGATCGAAACTTCGATAGACTGTTTCCCGCAGCTGGTTCGAATTACGATGCGGCCGCGCTCTGTTGCTTCCTGCACTGCGTCATAGGCATTGTTCAAAATATTCAGAAACACTTGCTGCAGCTGCTGCGCATCACCCAGGGCAGGCGGCAGCGCGTCATCAAACTCCTCAGTTACTTCGACTCCATGGCTGGCAAAGTCATAACTTCGCAGCTTAATGGTTTGACGCAAAACGTTATTGATACTGACCAGTTCGCGCTGAACCGGCCGTTGCCGTGCGAAACTGAGCAGGTCCTGCACAATATCCTTGGTGCGTTGCGTTTCCTGCAAAATAATTTGCAAGTCTTCGCGAGCGGAGGCCGGCACCTCCGGGTTCTCAAGCAGAAGATCGGTAAAACCGAGAATCGCTGCAAGCGGATTGTTAACTTCGTGAGCTACGCCGGAAACCAGCCTCCCGATGGTTGCCATTTTCTCGCTGTGGGCGAGTTTGGCCTGCAACAGCGTGGCATCCGTAATGTCGGTCATGACCACGACCACGCTGTTCACTGTATCCATTTCGTCGCGCATCGGGCTCAGAGAGATCGAAAAATGTCCCATCGAGCTATCGCTGCGCCGCACGCGTAACTCAATGTTTTCTACTTGCTGGCCGTGTGCGGTGGTCTCCAGGGCATCCTCAAAATCCTGGCTGTGGCCTTGCTCAATCCAATCCACCAGGCGATGGCCGATCAAATCGCTTTCCTGGTAGCCCATCTCATAGCATCGGCGATTGGCGTAGCTGATAAGTCCGGCGGTATCCAGTACCAGAATCATGCTCTGGGTAGTGTTCAGGATTTTCTGGTTGAAGTCGCGCTCGCGTTGCAATTGGGATTGAAATGTTCTTTGCTCGGTGACGTCCAGCATCAGGCCGCGAATCTGTACGATGCGCCCGCCGACGTCGCGAACCGCGCTGATATTTTGCAGCGTGTGCAGCAGCGTGCCGTCTTTTCGTCGCAGTGTTTCCTCGTAGTTCCGCAAAACGCCGTACTCGGCTAGCTTGGAGAGAAACTGTTCACGCGCATCTGGCGCCGGATATAGATGAGGTCCCACGTCGGCTCGCAATAACTCCTCCCGCGACGCATAACCCAGCATGCGCACCATAGCGTCATTCACATCCAGAAATCGGCCGTCCGGCGTGGCGAAAAACAATCCCTCCTGAATGCTGTCAAAAAGCTCGCGATACCGACGCTCCGCTTCGCGGCGGTCGGTAATGTCTTTCAGAACGTGAATAGTGCGTATGTCATCGTCAGTAATCCCGGGCGTACGAGAAGTCGACACCAGAAAAATGCGATCGCTCGAAGCAGCGACGTATTCTTCCCGCACCTGCTGCGTATCGCGGCAAAAGGGGCAGGGCAGTTCGCTGCCTGTCTCAGCAATTTGTCGCAGACTAGACATCGCTTCGCCCACAAGCGCAACCGGGGGCACACCAAGATGTGACGAGAGGGACCGATTGGTGCGCACGATCTTCCAGCCGCGGTCATGCACCACGATGTAATCGCTGATGGCGTCGATATCTTCCACCCACTGGCGTTTGGAGCGTTCCAGTTGTGAAAACCGACGAAAGTTTTCAAGCGAAAGCGCCGCGTGACTCGCCAGCGCATGCAAAACACGCTGTTCGCCTTCAGAAAATGGCGCCTTTTTGCGAATCAGGCTTAGCGTGCCGAGACGTTCGCCGTCGCTGGAAGCTATCGAGACGAAGGCAACGGTTGGCTGTGTAACTTCGCTGGTGGCGTAACTGGTGGCCTCGCTCGGCAATCGGCGGAATTCGAGCCCCAGTCGCGGCTCAGTTGCCGCGGCAACCAGCCAGCTGCGGCCTTCGTGAGAGAGCAGCGGTTTAACTTGTGGCGTTTCGTAGAAATCGGTCTCGCGGCCCCGAAAAACGAGAACCGCTCCCCATGACGCATTCAGCATGCGCGCCGAACGTTGCGCGAAACGATGCAGGAATTCGGGGAGCTGACGCGACTGGGCCGCGTCGACGGCAAGCTCCATCAATTCGTCCGCGTGTCGTACGGATGACGACACCACGTCGGGGTTGGCCGCGCGGCGCGCGGGACGGTTCACAGATTTAGACTTCGCTCCACGCATCGGGTTTCAGGGGGTTTGCGCGCGTCTCAACTTGACAACTGCCAAGCTCTACCACGCTAACGGGGAGTCTCAATGTGAGTCAATGTATCTGGCGAGAGGTGTTGCTAGTTAGTTCACTGGCGGAACGGCGCCGCCGCCCGACGTCGACCGTTGGTGTGTAGGCCGACGTCTCAGGCTGAGACCTTGCTCACTTGTTAGCGGCGCCATGAGACAAATCGCATCGCTGATGCCGGCGGGTTTGGTGTCGCTCCATAAGATAACTTCACGTTTCTCTATCACTTGAAGCCTAGATTACTTCGACGCGGCACACACCGTCGCTTCAAAAGCCATGGCCCTGCGCGTGCCTTTCTCTGTCCGGGGTTTTGTCCGCATCCGGGAGGCAGGGGCTTCATGGGACCAAGTGGCTGGAAAAATTGGATCTTAGTGGCTACGGCAGCAATGCTTTTCGCAGAAGTTCTCACCTTTGCGCAGGCTGGATCGACGGATGTGAGCAAACGCAAGATCAAACTGCAGGTCGCCCCAGCTTACCCGGAACTGGCCCGCATTCGCAGCGTTTCCGGAAAAGTAAAAATTGAAGTGGTGATTACCCCGGATGGTCACGTGAAGAGCACCAGGGTTATGGGCGGACATCCGCTGCTGGTGCAGGCTTGTACCGACGCGGTTAAGGGTTGGAAGTTCACGCCTGCCAGCGAAGAGACCACGCAGATTGTTGAATTCGAGTTCCACGGTTCAGGAAGCTAGGTACGAGCGAGGGCAAATGGGTGCGAACTGCAGCTCGCACGCGGTTCGGCCAAGGTCAGTGGAGGCATTTGGCAATGAAGATCGGTAAGAAGTTATACGTTGGATTCGGGTCGGTGCTCATAATCCTGGTAATCCTTTTCATCGTCAATTTCTTCGCAGGCCTGCGCGAGCGTTCCGCGCGTCAGGACGCCAAGATGGCCCTCGAAAGCGTGCGCACGATTGAAGCGGTGCGCTATCAGATCATGTTAAACCGCCTGAACCTGAACAACTACTTGCTCAGCGGAGACCCACGCGACGAGGAAAAAATTAACCGCGGACTGACGGACATTGTCGATGCCATAAAGCGCGGCCAGTCTGAAATGCTGGCTGATAATCTAAAGACTGCGTTGATCACCGTGGAAACCACGGAAAATAATTGGGCTGACAACTTCGTAAAGCCGCTTATCGCCAAGCGGCACCAGGTGGACGCCGGCGACGCTACGGTTTCCGATTTACAGATTTTCTACCTGCAGAAAGATCCTGGCTCGGCGCTGGCAAAATCAGCCACCATTCTCGATCGGACTACGCAGGATATCAGCCGCTCGCTCGACGAAACCTCGCGCTCTGCCGCCGCAGCGAGCACCGCAAGTACTACCGCAACTACCGGTGGAACACTTTTCGCTTTAGTGCTGGGGCTACTGATTGCCTACTACACTGCGAAATCCATAACGGACCCGCTCACTCATCTAATCACGGTAGCCAAAGAAATTGGCGACTCCGGCGATCTGAATCAAAACATCGACATTCACCGCAACGATGAAATTGGTGCGTTAGCCACTACATTCAACAACATGGTCGCTTACCTTAAGGAGATGGCCAGCGTGTCTATGGCCGTCGCCGAGGGAGACTTGACCATTGAAGTTGCTCCGCGGTCTAAGCGCGACACTTTGGGCAATGCGTTTTTACGCATGTCCCACGGCCTGCAGGATCTGGTGCGCACCACGCGCGACTCCGCCGGGCAGGTTTCCGCTGGGTCGAACCAGGTGGCCGGCGCCGCAGACGAGTCTGCCAAGGTAAGTGTCCAAGCTTCTTCCGCCATTGAAGAAGTGACGAGCACCATGCACGAAATGAGCATCAACGTACAGAACGTGGTGAAAAACACGCAAGTACAAGCCTCCAGCGTTGCGGAGACCTCAGCTTCGATTGATCAGATGGTTACATCCATCCAGCGGGTAGCGGACACTGCGAAGGTCCTCTTGGATATCGCCAATCGCTCGCGCGAGGAAGTGGTCACCGGCATTCAAACCATGGAGAAAGCCACCGACGGTCTGAATCGCACCAACCACGCGATTCAATCTTCGGCGGAAATCATCAACGTGCTGGGTCATCGCGCCGATGATATCGGCAAAATCATCGAGGTTATCGACGATTTGGCCGAACAGACCAACCTGTTGGCGCTGAACGCCGCCATCGAAGCGGCGCGAGCCGGTGAGCATGGTCTCGGTTTCGCGGTTGTAGCCGATGAAGTCCGCAAACTGGCCGAGAAATCCACGCAGTCCACCAAGGAAATTGCCGACCTGATCCAGAGCATCCAGCGAGAAGCCCGGCAGGCCGTCGAAAATATGGAACGCAGTACGCGAATCGTCGAAGAAGGCCTCAGCTTGGGCAACGACCTGGGGGCGGCGTTGCACAAAATTGAAAACGTGGTCACTGAAGTTTACAAATTCTCCCAGGAGATCGGCGCCGCTACCAACGAACAGTCCGTTGGCTCCTCGCAAATCGCCAAGGCCACCAGCCGACTCACGGAAATCACCCAGGAAATTAATTCCGCCGTGGAAGAGCAAGCTTCAGGAGCGCAAGCGGTGGTTCGCGCCATGGACAAAATGCGTGAACTCGTGCAGCAGTCCGCTTCCAGTTCCACGGAACTTTCCGCGGCTGCCGAACAAATGCTCAAACTGTCGCGCAATCTGCTCGACAGCATGGACCGCTTCGCGCTGGACCGCTCGGTGCATACCCGCCAGCGTCGCCAGGAAAACAGTGGCTCACGCCGTTCTGCGGAACCGTCGCGGGATTCGGAAGAGTTCGAATACGCCGAACTTGTGCGTCCCTGAACCGCCGGAGAACTGGGATGGAGAAAGATCTACAAGTTGTAGGGTTCCGCATCGGCAACGAGACGTACGGAGTACGTATCGGAGCCGTACGTGAAATCGTGCGTGTCCCTGAAATCACTTCGGTTCCAAGTGCGCCAGAAATCATTGAAGGTGTGATCAACCTTCGCGGAAAAATTATTCCGGTAGTCGATCTGCGTAAACGCTTTGGCCAGATTTACACGCATGCGGACAAGAAGAACCGCATCCTAGTAGTGGAAATCGAAGGCAAGCTGGTGGGTTTAATTGTAAACGCGGCGTCGGAAGTATTGAAAATTCCGCCGGCGGATATCGAGCCGCCGGGATCGGTTTTCGCAGAGGGCGAATCAGGTTACGTAACGGGCGTCGGAAAACTGAAAGGACGCCTGATCATTTTATTGGACATTACCAAGTTGCTGCACCAGCCGGACCTTAGAGGGTTAGAGGACGCTGCGCAAACGCTCGCGATGTCGAAGTAAGTTCGTTTGAACGGATCATGGCACTAACGGAAAGGCTGTCAGCGCAAATGGGAACGATCGCCGCACCGGTTCAACTGACCGACGCTGAATTGAAACTATTGCAAACGCTCGTGTACCAGGAATGCGGCATGTTTTTCGACGAGCGGCGCTCGCACTTTCTCAAGGACCGGTTGCAGCGCCGTTTGAAGGTTTGCGGCCTCGACTCGTTTTACGCTTACTACCGCCTGCTCACCAGCAGGGAAGGGCGTCCGGAGTTGGCTCTGTTACTCGAAAACCTTACTGTCAACGAGACCAGCTTCTTTCGCAATCGTCCGCAGCTCGATCTTTTGCAAAAATCCGTGCTTGAAGAAATTCTTCATCGCAAGCAGGAGCGACGCGATTTTCACGTGCGCGTGTGGAGCGCCGGGTGTTCTGCCGGCCAGGAACCCTACACGGTCGCCATTTTGATTTGTGACGCGCTGGCCTACTACTACCTGCGCAACCCGCTGCCTTTTGAAATGCCCAGTCCCAAGCCGCTGATTCCTCCGCCGTGGAAGCTGGAAATTGTCGCCTCGGATATTAGCTACGCCAGTTTGCGTGCCGCTCAAGAAGGCGTCTACACCAACACCCAGATGGAACCTGTCGATTACACCTGTCGCCTACGCTATTTCGAAAAACTGGGAGACAAGTACGCCGTCAAGTCTCAACTGAAAAACCTGGTGCAATTCGACTTTCACAACCTGAAGACCGAATTTCTGCCGCGGCGCAATGATATTATTTTGTGCCGTAACGTAATGATTTATTTCGATGAAGCCGAACAAAAACGCCTCATCGACAAGTTTTGGCATTGCCTGAACCCGGGCGGATACTTGTTCGTGGGCCACGCCGAAAGCCTCTTCGGCCTTACGCAGAAATTCAAAATGGTGCACGAAAACAACGGCACTGCGTACCAGAAAATTGAGATACGCCGGTGAGCCGGCCGCCCGAAGATCGCGGCGCCGAGCTGCGCGCTCTTTTCTTTGAGAGCGCGTACGAGTTACTGCAATCGCTAAACGAAGGCGGATTGCAGCTTGAAAAGCGCCCCGGCGACGAGGAGGTGCTTCGCAGTGTGCGTCGCGCCATTCACACTCTAAAGGGTGATGCGGCCGCTTGTGGATATGCCCAACTCAGCGAGCTGGCACACGAATTTGAAGACGTGCTGACACCGCAGCTGGTGCAATCCGGCGGAGCTGCCATTGCAGAAGTCGTTCTGGCCGCCGCCGATAATTTTGGCGCTATGCTTTCCGCCTACGAGCGGAGTGTTGAGCCCCCGGCGGCGACTCATCTGCAGGAGATGATGCGCGCTCTGCTGCACGGCCCATCTACAGCAGTGGAAAAAGATGCGATCGAGACAGTAAAAGCTCCCACGCAACTCGATGTTCAATTTGGCTGGACCGAATACGAGCAGCTTATGATTTCTGAGGCTGTGCATCGAGGCGAATCTGTTTATAACGTCGGGTTGCGCGTAGACTCCAAGAGCCTCATGCGCGCTGCCGCGTTTCAACTTATTCGGAATGTTTTGCACGGATGCGGGACAGTCATCGCATTGCGTCCCGAAGACAATATTGCTGCGGCCACTGTGGAGATCGTCGAAGCCGCGGTCGCCACCAACCTGTCCGAAGAAGTGATGGCGCAGCGTTGCCGAATTCCCGCCATCGTTTCGGACATTCGGGTCGAACGTGCAGCCACGGCAGAAACCGCTGAGCATGAATTGCTCGATGATCTTCTTGAAGTGCAGGCGCACCTGACGCACCCGGAACATCCGGACGATCCGGCTCCCAGTCCGGCCACGGCGGTTGGTACTGCCGTCGCCTCGTTGACGGAAACTTCTCTTCGCGTGGACGCTGCGCGGATTGATGCGGTCATGAATCTGGTCGGCGAGTTGATCATCGGCAAGTCCATGCTTAATCGCACCCTAACCGAATTCGACAAAGAACTTGCGCGCCATCCGGTGCGAGCCAAGCTGGCCGACGCGATGGCCTTTCAATCGCGCGTACTCGACGAGTTGCACAAAACGGTTCTGAAAATTCGAATGGTCCCGGTCGAGCAACTTTTCCGCCGATTTCCTCGTGTAGTTCGCGACGTCGCCAAACAGTGCGGTAAAGATGTCGCGCTGGAAGTTGCCGGACAGAACACAGACCTCGACAAAGGCATTCTGGATTCGCTCGCTGACCCGCTGATGCATCTGGTGCGCAACGCCGTCGATCATGGCATTGACGCGCCGGATGAACGTCTTGCTGCAGGCAAACCGGCACGCGGAACCGTTTTTCTCAAGGCCTATCATCAAGGCGCCCAAGTAGTTGTTGAAGTCCGTGACGACGGCCGCGGCATGAACGCCGATAAGTTGCGCGCTCAAGCGGTAAGTAAAGGGATTCTAAAAGCAGAAGACGCACGACGCCTCACGGAGCAGGAAACACTGAACTTAATTTTTGAGCCCGGATTCAGCACTGCCGCTGAAGTCACCGAAGTTTCTGGCCGCGGTGTAGGCATGGATGTGGTGCGCTCGGTGATGGCCAAGCTCAAAGGTACCGTCCATGTAATCACCGAGATAGGCAAAGGCACGACGATCCAGTTGCGAGCGCCTTTGACACTGGCAAGCATTCAGACGCTATTGTTCCGCGTGGGTGGCCGGCTGTTCGCCGTACCGCTTTCCTCCGTCATTGAAATCACGCGGATACGCCAGCACGAAATTAACATGGTGGACCACCGCGAAGTTTTGCGCCTTCGGGATCAGCTTCTTACCCTGGTGCGACTGAACCGCTTGGATCAAATCCATGCCGTCACCACAGCTCCGTTGAAGAAAACCAGCTTCGTCATTGTCATCGGTGCCTCCGAAAAGCGCTTTGGCTTAGTTGTCGATGCGCTGGTTGGCGAAGAAGAGTTGGTCATTAAGGCTCTACCGGCCGATATCGTCGTCACGGACTTGGTGAGTGGCGCATCCATTCTCGGCGATGGCACCGTCGTATTGATTTTGAACGTCCCCGCGGTAGTCGCACGATTCGCGAAAGCGCTTCCTCTGGGAGCGATCGCATGATGGACCGCATGAATGACCGAGTGAATGAACGGATCAGAGTTCTCGTCGTGGACGACTCGGCGCTCATGCGCAAGCTGATCCCCACCATTCTCGGGCGTGATGCGACTATCGAGGTCGTAGGTACGGCCATGGACGGCGCATTTGCGTTGAAAAAAATTGAGGAGTTGCGTCCGGACGTGGTGACCTTGGATCTGGAAATGCCGCGTATGGACGGCATGGAAACGTTGCGCCTGATCATGAAGAGCGCGCCCGTCCCGGTCATCCTGTTCAGCACACATTCGAAGGAAGGCGCGTACACGACCTTCAAAGCGTTGGCCCTGGGTGCCGTGGATTTCGTCGCCAAACCCCAAGATGCCGCCATCGGACACTTGGACACTATCGCCGACCAACTCATCGAGAAGATTAAAGTTGCTAAGCGCGCCGCGGGTCACCGTTTGCCCGCGCCGGTAGCCGCTGAAGCCCCTATCGAGCTAGGGAAAAAAGCTTTGTCCTCCATCCCCCCCAATCGCATCATAGCTATTGGCATTTCCACCGGCGGTCCGAACGCCCTGCAATTTCTGCTTTCGCAACTTCCCGCGGATTTTCCATCCGCCATCTTGATCGTACAGCACATGCCCGAAGGTTTCACCGAGATGTTTGCAAAGAGTCTCGACGAATGCTCGGCACTGGATGTGCAGGAAGCGCGCTCCGGCGATCTGATTCTTGCCGGACGTGTGCTCTTGTGCCCCGGCAATCGCCATATGATGGTTCGCCGCATGCCGCGCGGCGACATGGTAGTTCTCAACGATGGCGCGCCCGTGAATGGCCATCGTCCCTCGGTGGACGTGCTGTTCCATTCCGTCGCGCAGGAATTTTCTTTGATTTCGGTGGGCATCCTGATGACCGGAATGGGCGATGACGGCGCCATAGGGCTCGGAGCCATAAAGGCTGCCGGTGGAATGACCATCGCGCAGAGCGAAGAAAGCTGCGTCGTAAGCGGGATGCCGCGCGCAGCGATCGCCAAGGGCTACGCCAATCGCATTATTCCACTCGACGCATTAGCCGCGCACCTAGTGAGCCAGTACTGCACGGAACGCTTAAACGCGGACAAAAAGGACAAAGTCGAAGGGATTCCCGTTTCACAACGCAGCTGACAAGTTTCCGGCCAAAGGAGAGATGTTATGCCACAATTCGCCGCCCTGCATCGCAAAGACAACAAGGTTGTCCGCTATCTCGTAGTGGACGATTCCGTATTCGCCCGCAAGAACCTAATCAAAATGATTGAGACTTTTGGCGGGGAAGTGGCCGGTGAAGCCGGCGATGGGCTTACGGCCATCGCGGAATTCAATCGCACCAAGCCCGACATCGTTTTGATGGATATCACCATGCCGCAGATGGAAGGCATCGAGGCCGTGGAGCGTATCGTGCGCCAGCACAGCGATGCCCGCATCGTGATGGTCTCCTCCGTCGGCTACCAGGAAAATATTCTTGCCGCCTTGCAGAAGGGCGCAAAACATTTCGTGCAAAAGCCCGTCAAACCCGAAGTGCTGTATGAAATTCTGCGTTATGTCTTGAGTGATGATCCCACTGCCGCTGGTTCGCCGGTGGCCTTAGCAGGAGAACGCGCATGAGAATGGAACTGATTCAACCGTTCATCAATGCGGCGGATGCTGTGTTTTCCGAGTGCTTGCAATCGCCCGCAAAGATCGTAGATCTAACTATGGAAGAAGATGCTTATCGCCGTAAAGGCGTGGCCGCGTTGATCGCCATCAAAGGCGATATCGAAGGCCGCGTCATCCTCGATCTGTCGCCCGAAGTTGCGGTCCGCCTGGCGAGTCACTTAGCCGGAACCGAACTCCCCGCCAGCGAGCAACTGGTTCGCGAAACCGTGTGCGAGTTCGCGAACATGGTGATCGGTAACTCTGTCACGTTGTTAAACGACCAGGGATTCCGTTTTAAGGTTTTCCCGCCGGAGATTCACGAGAAGGATACCGGCCTTTCAGGCAGCGTCGACACTGAAGCCATGGTTCTTGGTATGGAAACGCCGTGCGGGGAGATTTATCTGAACATCGCGATGCACTACCTGCATCGCCGACGCCAAGAACGGGCAACCGCTGCAGTCCTCGACTAACTATCCTTGGCCGTCTTCGGGTTCAGCCGCGTAGTAGGGGTTTTGCGGCGCCTGCTCCGCGGGCGTCTTCAGATATGCGGCGCCATGCTTGAATAATCCGGCGCTAGGCAGCGCCACAGAAAATACGATTCGAATCGGAACGAAGATAGCGCTGCTGCCGGGAGTAAAGGGCACAGCCACTTCCACTCGCGAACCCTCCGGATACTGATTGCGGCTGCGGAAACAAAGTCCGCCCTTGGACAAATCTTCGCAAACCGCAATTTCTTCCTCAAATCCGCGCCGTCGTATGCACGCCAGTACACGCGTCTTGATTCGGGTGCGTTTCCTTCTCGGAACGATATGGTGATCGGTTTGCGGCACTATCTTCACTGGTGGTGACGGGAGCACCTCCGGCTGCGCCTCAATCCAGATGGCTGGAGTCGCGCAGTGGTTGCACACGCGCGCCACGCACTTGCGCATTTCGAATGACTTCAGTTCCAGCGGGCTCAGATAAGCAACTTCGCGGCGTTGGCAGAAACTGCATTCCATCAATAAACGTGCCACAGCATCTTCCGCTTTGCTGGGCGCCGGAAATTCGATATCCCAGAAGTCGATTCGCGGATCGAGAATGTGAAATGCGTACAGATGGCCTTCCGGTTCCTGGTCAATTTCCGCCACCACTCTGGCCCGCGCGGACTTCCAAGCGTCACCGTCCTGCTGGCGCCGCAGGGTCAATTCCTGGCCTGTAGAGAGCTTGTCGGCCAGCCGCAAAACGCCGCCGTTTCGGCTGACCAGCATGGTGTGGGCTGTGCGCTTTACAGCAATGCCGCCACTGCCAAACCAGCATGCCTCGATCGGCATACGAAAACTCACGCGGTCACTTTGCCGGAGTCCTTCCAATAACATAAGCGTCGTTTCGCCTGAGAGAGTTGCCAGTGCAGAATAGCACTCAGGTTGCGGCCTGGTGGGAATGTGAAACCTAGTTTTGTCGTAGAGGCTAATAGCGGAAATGGCCGGTCAGAATGCGCCTAACCAGAACGTGTCCTGCAAATGAAAGCCCCCCCAGCTATTATCTTTTTCGTGGATTTGCCGCCCGTAAACGCCCACTTTTTACTCCGTTTGCGAGACAATTGTTTGAGCGGAGGAGTCTCATTTGCAGGCTGTTCTAGCCTCGCAGACCTCAGACGATTGTGAGCAACCTTATTTTCATGGAAGAACGTACGTCAGGAAATCCGTGGCGCTCAATCGCGGTTTGCGACCGTCGATATTCGATCCGCTACCCATTTGCCGCTGATGCCCAACTGCTTGAACTAGAAACAGGCATCATGACCACCGGGGTAACTTCGGACCTATCGATCGGCGGATCTTTCGTGTGCTGCAGCAAGCCTTTCCGGCTAGGCTGCCGCATCCGCCTGACTTTGACTCGCAAAGAGCAAGTCGTCGAAGCCTTGGCCGCCGTGCGCATCGTTAAATCTCGGATAGGCATGGGCATCGAGTTTCTCGACGTGGAACCGCCGTTCGACCAGACGCTGTTCCGCTGGATTGAACAACTCCGCCGCAGGTAAAGTTGCCGGCTCTTCTTCAGTGATTTGCGAGTCTGGGCGAGGTCCGGTTGCAGCTACCCCGTAAACACCGGATCCAAGAGTTGTCCCACCGCGCGCTGCGCTTCTAAAATCGAATAGCGGTGATCCATCGCTCCCGCCAAGTCAGTATTCGCAAACGCAATCCTTCCAAATGGTGCGCTTCGCAAAATCTCTCGCGGGGCGGGCGTTCCATCTTTCCCAAAGAAAAATCCCGGTTGTGGGCTCAATACCCATGTCCCCATCGATTCAAAATAATTCCTGCAATATCGCGCTGTGCGTCGAATCCCGAAGCTGCAAACATATTTGTAAACTGCTCTCGTATTCGACGATCGTAGTCGCGGAAAGAGGTGCCTAGTAATTCGCCGCGCCCGCGAATCCCTTGCCCTTCGGTGGACTCGCCCGGGTAGGAAAATAAAACTTTCACGGAAAGCACAACAGGCGAGTCCGGACCAACCACCGCGCTTCCCGTTCCGCACTTCGCCATTCTGCGCACGTCCATATAATTTCCGACTCCGTCGAACCATGGGCACCCGCTAATTCCCATTTTGTAAAGAAATCGCCAGTTGCGCACCGCCGCGTTCACCATGAGCGAAGGAGAACGATAAAACTGCGCGTGCGCCGCACGATGTTGCGACGGAAGATCGCGCACGATGTGTTTCGTAGTCCAGCTCCCGCCCGCCATAATCGCGGAGCGCGCCCTTACGCGAATAATGTTCCGTCCCTAGCGTACACAACCGCGACCGTTTCGGATTTGGCAGGATCGCCGTCGTGCTTTACGGAAATCACTGTGGAGGACAGCCGCACTCGTGCCTGCGATTCTGCCGCATCCAGCGCCGCGAAATTCACCTTACCCAATGTCACGCCTTCCACCGTTCCTGGGCCGTCAATCGAGAAAGGCAAAAGTGCTTTCATCATCAAGCGCGCGATCGTGGTGTTCCCTCCGGGAAACATCTGGACTGCATCGCCACCCGCTTCATAAGGATGCAGCATGTCCGCGGCGTAGTCGTTATACGCCGAAAGCGCGTCCGGCCCCAGACCGGAACCTCCGCTTTCTACGGGCGACAGAAAAGTACGAATGGTGTCGCGGCTCATTCCGAACCGTTCCATGTAGTGCTGCTCGAGGGTGATCGTATCCAGTTGCCGTGAAACTTCGTCTCCCTCGAACTTTGGCCGGACGAATTTCGCTTTTTCCTGTGCCGCACCTGAGAACCAACTTTGCAGTTCGCCGCGGGTCTTCTCCGATACGGGTGCGCCCTGCATCTTTTGTCCGACCGGACCCATCACCCAGACGCCCGGCTTCTGCCCAAACTTCGCCCCGAACCAGAACCCATATTGTCCATTGCCTAATCCGACAGAATCGTAAGGCGTGCGCCCAAGCGTCATTTCCGGATCGGTTCCAGCCCACGTTTGGTACGAAATCTTTGGCGCGCAAAGTCCGATCGAATCGTAAAAATGCGCGATGAAACTGTAAGGGTAGGGAACCAGGTAAATTGCCGAGCCTTGATGTGCCGTGAGATGTTGACCGTCGACATCAACTCGTTTTGTTTCGCTTCGCCACCAAAAATTGGATGGTTGTCGATCACTAGGCATTTGCCACGCCCGTTCGTCTGTCGCTGAAAGAAAAGCGCCGCCGCCAGCCCGCTGATTCCCCCGCCCACAATCACGCAATCGTACGACTCGCCGGTCTCTATCGCTTCGGTGTCCGGATTTGGATAAGCGCCATCGCGCACGTTGTGCCCCGCCTGCATGACTTCGCGAGAATTTCCACTTGAGGCGCGATATTCGCCGACCATCCCGTACCCGGACCAATCGTCCACATCCGCTGCCAGCAGTTGTGCAGGGGTCAATCCGCGTAGCAGCGCATCGCCGGAAGCCAGCAACGCCGAACCGAGAAAATCGCGACGCGTAATCTCCGCGCTCATTCCGAGGGACCGGTCAGCCCTCGTGGTCTTCAAGTTGTCGGTCATAACGATTGGAAATTCGGCCTACTGTGGTGTGTCTAGCGGATGCTTGCTCTTCTCGTAAAACTCGTTCTGCAGTTTCAAACTTTCATTGTCGGCTTTCACCGCACGAATGGCTTCCACAATCTTTTTGGTCCAGGCGTTCATCGCAAACTCGCCCAGTTCCTTGTTTCCCAGCGCTCCTTCTCCCGAATAATGATTCGGAAAGCGCGCATACCACCAGATCCCGGTGTACAAGTCTTTCGGCAGGTCCTGCCGCTTCTGATCCGCCCCGGATTCGCTGGTGGCCCGATCGAGGTGCACCAAGTCCGGCCGCGAAATCATCAACGTAGATGTCTCCGTCTGCCCCGCGTGCATGTTCACGGTATCCTTCACCGGCGGACCGCCCTTGGGCAAATCAGTGTCCCAAAACACGTAGACGACATAGTCGTGTGGGTTTTCTAGTTGGGTCTGGGCATAAAACGGCAACAAGTCCTCATTCCCGCCGTGCCCGTTCACGATAATAATTTTCTTGCAGCCATTGCGCGCCATCTCATCGTTCGTTTCCTGCAGCAACTTCAGCTGCAATTCACGGCTATACGCGACAGTTCCCGGCTCATGCTTGGCTTCAAAAATCTGTCCAAAGTAATATTCCGGAAATACTATTGCGTACTCCTCTGCGGCGGCGTGAAGTGCGGCATAACGCACGTTGAGCAAGTCCGTGCCCAACGGCATATGCGGCCCATGTTTTTCGAGGATCCCGAACGGCAAGAGGCACGCGCCATTGGCCTGCTCGACGGCTTGTCTGAATTCCGCTGCGCTTAATTCCTCCCACCGCACTGAGAGCTTCCCCTGCCCATTACTTGAGCGCGCACCCAAGAATGCTGAAAACAAAAGCGTCAGAATCGTAACCACCGCTCGTTTCATATCGCCCTCCATCGTCAAGGCATTCTAATGCCATGACGCGACGTGTGTATCTTTAAATCGATTCACATAAATAGACATTTCAATCATGCCAAATCCCGAATTAGCGTTAAGATTTTGAGCGCTGATCGCGCTCGCAAAGCATAATCATCTACTGCCTTTTCCCTGCCTAAACACGTCGATCCACCGATAAAGTTTCTTGCCACCCTCAAGCGAAGATCAGTTCTCAAAGCATCCGACGTTTGTATCAGCAGCGAGACAGGAGAAAACAGCATGGCTCAGACCGGGAACACCAGGGCAGACGTCGTTCGCAGGGTGGGCGAACTCATCAAAAACATCAAGCTAGCCATGATGACTACCGTGGACGCCGACGGAACGCTGCACAGCCGCCCCATGGCAACCCAGGAAAAAGAATTCGATGGCACACTTTATTTTCTGACCGGTAAAACCTCCCACAAAATTCAGGAGTTGGATCACGACACGCACATAAACCTCGCTTACGCCAATCCCGACAGAAATCACTGGGTTTCTGTGGCGGGAAAGGCTTCCGTTTCGCGAGATCAAAACAAAATCGATGAGCTCTGGTCGCCATTTCACGAGGCTTGGTTCCCGGAGGGCAAAGAAGATCCCAATATAGCCGTCCTCCGCGTGGAGGCGGACTCTGTAGAATATTGGGAAGCAGGGCGCCAGCAAAATGGTGCAAGTCGTGGGCCTCGTGAAGTCACTGGTAACGGGTGCAGCCTATCGCCCCGGCGAAAATAAAACCGTCGACACGAAGACCGGCGTGGTGGAAGACACCCAGGAAAAGACCGCTCCAGCTAAGACTCGAAAGAGAGCTACCGGACGCTCCTAACCAAGTTGCACGAAGGCATTTCCTGAACGGAAGATCGAAAAGATTGAATGCGGGAATCCGGCTATCCCGCCTTCACGTTTGGAAGTGGGATGTTTTTCTTGGGCCTTCCAGACTTCATGGCAACAGGGAATATCATTCAAATCAAGGCCGCAAATCCTTCTTTTATCTGAGCGGCGTGTTCATGAACGTGGCATTTACTGCGCTAGAAACATCACCCGCTGTTGTTCTTCCGGTGACGCGGTATCGAGGTTTTCTGCCTTCCAACGCATAGCTGCCGTGATTCTTGTCCGTCCGCTGGGATGATCAAACAAGATAATCTCCTCAATTGGCCCGGGAGACATCTTGCGATACTCCCCCAAAAGCAAATCGACGTTAGCCTCGCCGTCCGGCTGACGCGCGGCGTTCAGCCCGAACATGTCGGCCTCAAACTCCATCGTGCGCGTGATGGTGTTATTTACTGGCGTAGTCACAAGGGAAAAAATGGAAAACACGATCACAGCCAGCGGTATTACCGCAACATCGGTAATTCCACGCACGTCCCAACTCTGGCCCCACCGTGCCAGGGCATAGCCGATGCCCCAATTCAAAAAAGCGAAGCCGACTATGAGTACCACGCCGTTCATCACCAATCCTTTGTAAATGTGATTCATAACGTAATGTCCCATCTCATGTCCCATGGTCGTTTCAATTTCCGGCAAGGTGCAGCGATTGAGGAGATTGTCATTCAGTGAAATACGCAAGGTGTTGCCCAGGCCGCTGACATTGGCGCTGACGCGATTCGATTGGCGCGAGGCGTCAAACTCGTACACATCCGTCGCAGGAATTCCATTGGCTCGCGCCATGCTTAAAATTGGGTCTTTGATGCGCGGATCTTGAAGCTTTTTGTACTGGTTGAACAAAGGCGAGAGGTACACCGGAGCGATTAGCGAGACCAGGGCGAAGAATAACAGCGTCACGACGGAGCCCCACACCCACCAGTTTTTCCCCAGCCGCCGTACCAGCCCAAACAGCGGAATCACCAGAATTGCGCCCAGCACGACTGTTATTGCCAGGACCACCATCTCGTCACGCATCCACTGTGCAAAATTCTGATTCAACAGCCCATACTTGTGCTCGCGCACGTAGCCTTCGTAAACAGTCAGCGGAAGCGTGATCACTGACGTCACGATGATAAATTGAATCCAGTAAATGGCCGTTTGGAGGGGACTAATGCGCGTGATGCGTTCGGCAAGATCTCGCATGCGCGATGACCATTTGAATCGCAGCAACAGCCACATCACGATCACCGTTGAGATAAAATCCCACAACTGCAGCCAATATCCGCCTTCAAAATAGGCGTCGGACTTGGCGCGCTGTGCCGGAGGCATCTTCGCCAGATATGCTTCGACCGAGGCATTCACGTCGAACGGTTGTCGCGGCGAAGTCTGCGCCGCATTTTGTGTCGGCGCATTTTGAGTGGCCGTGCTTTGCGGTGTGCGCGCCGCAGCGCCGTTCATCAACCCGGCGCACAAAACCCCCATCCAGAGCACACTTCTCAATTGCGCCATTGGCACTCCCTTTGTTGTTCGCATCCAGGTAGTGACGGAGTATAGCCCCAGAAAGTCTCAGAAATCCCTGTGAATCGTTTTTTCCAACTCGTGCTGCCCAGGCACTTCTCTCTACGCGTTTGGCAGTCAGGACAGTTCATGTTTAGTTGTTCAAAACTTAGAGACCATCCGGCCAGACACGGCAGGCGACCAATCGCTCCTCCCGCGGTTCACATCGCATTTAGCCAACCCCAGGATCGGCCAGTAGTTTCACCTACGTTCGACGTGAAGGTTGCATCTACCATGAAGACCTGCGGGATATTCGTATCACTTGTGGTATTCGGTACGGTGCCGGCGCAAGCGCAGAGCGACACATCCAAAGTGGGAGTGTACGGCGGCTACGATTACATTCGTTTCAACATCAACGCCAATGTCAGCGGTGTTCCTCCGGCTGAATCAATCAATCTCAATGGCGGCAGCGGTCAGTTGGAGTACAACACGAGCAATAAATTCGGGATCGTAGGCGACCTCGGTGGTTATTACGGTTCGGCCGCAGGTGGGGGCCGGGGGGCGCATTCTCGAACCTCTTCGGGCCGAGGCTGAATCTTCGCGGTGACAAGTTCACCGCGTTCGCACAAGTTCTCGCAGGAGGGCTTCTCTCCACCTCCGGAATCGGCAGTCCCGGTCCGCAGAATGACTTCACGCTGTCCACCGGCGGAGGACTGGACTTTAGAGTTTTCCGACTCATTTCCATTCGGCCCGCGCAGGCTGAGTATTTTCTGACCACGATTCCTGACGGGCTGAACAACCGCCAGAACAATTTGCGCTTCAGCACCGGAATCGTCTTCCGTTTTGGCCGTCAAGCCAAACCCTGAGAGAGCGGACGAGCATCTCACGTGAATTTCGAACGTAGCATCTCGGGGCCTGGAAACGGTCATTGCCCTAGTTACTTATTGGATTCTTGTAATCTGAGATGGCTGGCAAAAATGATCTGTAGGTGCCAAAGTGCACACATGCTAGCTGAAGGACTGTGGGCCGATGTAAAGGTTGGTGGCGAACACATCCACTTGTTCGCGGAGCACAATGCTCTGGGTGTGCAGGCTTCAATTTATAATGTGAGAGCGAAGAATTGGATCGCCCCGTCCGAGTTTGTGAACGACCTGCAACAGGCAAAATCCAAAGTAGTGGCTCTTGCGGCGGCCTATCTTAAGCAGACCGTAAACCTCGATCTTCCTCCGTTGGAATGGAAACAAGCCCGCTCGGTATAGATCCGTCTAAATCTGCCCTTAGCAGCTAGACTCGGCTAGTCCACTTTCCCCAAGGAAATCCTAGTGAGGGTTGCGAATCCTCCGAGTTCTTGCGAAGCAGACATAGCGTTTCGGCGTTCTATCACCCGGCCCACGTTGGTGTCACTCGATCTCGAGCGGGCGAGTTCGCGACACGAACTATTGTGCGCTGGGCCGCGTGTAATTTGGATATTCCGGCTTATGTGCTTCTGGCACGGGATGCTTGAAGAGCGCATCGAGGGCCAGGCTTACGGCTTTCTCCAGTTGTGGGTCGTGCCCATCGCTCACCGGCTTCGGTTCCATATCCACTTCGTAATCCGGCTGTACACCGTGGTTCTCGACGTCCCATTGCCCCTGTGGATTAAAAAATCCGAAGCTCGGAGAAGTCACGTGGCCGCCGTCCATCAACGTGGGGATTCCGCCGATGCCGACCAGGCCGCCCCAGGTTCGCTTACCTACCAAAGGCCCGAGTTGAGCCTGCCGGAAATACCACGGCATCGCGTCACCGCCTGAGCCGGAGTATTCGTTGGTGATCATGACTTTCGGTCCCAATATCGCGGCTTGCGGTGTGCGGTAGATTGCTCCATAACGGGGCGCCCACCAACTCATCAATGTGCGCTGCATGGCATTAATAATGTAATCTGCCGCCTGACCTCCGCCGTTGAAGCGCTCGTCGATGACCGCTCCCTGCTTGTCGATTTGGGCAAAATAATAGCGATTGAAATTCGTCAGGCCGCCCAACGCGGTATCCGGCAAATACACGTACGCGAGTTTGCCTCCGCTCATCTCCTGCACCTTGCGCCGGTTGGCTTCTATCCAGGCATAGTTGCGCAAAGCCAGATCGTCGCCGATGGGCGTCACCGTGACTTCATGCGCACCCTTGCCGCTGGCGTCGGAGGCGATCTTGAGCACCACTTGCGTTCCCGCCGTTCCTTCCAGCAGGCGCTGGATGTCATCCGAGCCACTCAGGTTTTGCCCGCCGATAGCCAGAATGAAGTCACCTTCGGCAACTTTCACGCCCGGTTGTGTCAGTGGCGCTTGTGGCTGGCGGTTCCAGTGCTCACCGGTATAGACCCGCTTGATTCGGTAGCGCCCATTCACGATTTCGTAGTCGGCGCCCAACATGCCGCCCGGTACCCGATTCGGATGCGGAAAGGTGCCGCCCGAACCGCGCAGGTGTCCGATGGAAAAATCGCTCAGCATCTCCTGAAATAAATAATTCAGGTCGCCGCGCGAACCCAACTGGTCTAGATAGGGACGGTACTTGGCTTCTTCCGCGACCGTGTCCACGCCGTGATAGTGCGGATCGTAGAAGAAACTCCGTTCGATCTGCCATATTTCGTGAAACATTTGCCGCCACTCGGCCCGCGGATCAATGCGCATCTGCATGCCGGAAAGATTCAGCCTGCCTTCACCCGGTTTGGATTCATCGGGTTTGGCGGGCGCATCCGCCGAAACAACCATAAATTCGGGTACCGGTTCTGTGCCTCCTGGTGGAGGTTCAGACTCTCCGCGCGCTATTTGCAGCAGGATCTTATTGCCGTCGGCGGATACATCGAAGTCCGCGACGCGCTCGGCCAGCTTCTCGGACTTTTTCGTTTTCACATCGAAACGTGTCAGCGTCCCGCCACCGGTTTGAAAGCGTTCCTGGCCCTCCAGCACAAAGAGCATGCCTTCCTTGCCTGTTGCCAGCGCTGCGTAATTGCGGGTAGGGAGGGGCAGAGGCACGGCGCGATTCTGCAGACGGTCAATGTCCACTTTTACCGGCTTGGGCTTCTCCGCTTTTCCCTTTTTGTCTTCCTTGCCAGCCTCGTCTTTTCCCGCTTCCTCTGATTTCTTGCTGACATCTGCCATGTCTTTATTAGCGCGCTCGTCCGCGTCCTTCTTATCCTTTGATTCGGCACTCTTCTCGTCTTCACTTTGTGGCGCGACCGGGGAAGCACCCTCTGCCGCCAGTACCAGCGCATAGACGCTACGCGTCACACTGAACGCGTCGCTGCTCATATCCAACCCGCTGGTGGACGTGCCGTAGTTGGTACTCTCCGTGAAATAAAGAAACTTTCCGCCTCGATCAAACCCCGGGTAGCGCACATCGCTCATTCCGTCTGTGACTTGGGTGTTCTTGTTCGATTCCACCGAGTGGAGAAAGAGCGCGTGGAACCGGTTCATCACAGATTGTGTATATGCGAGCCACTTCGAATCCGGAGACCACGCCGCATCGTAATCGCTGTCGCTATCCACGGCCTTGTCGATGACAGAGGCTTTTCCTGTCGTCGTTTCCAACATCCAGATGCCCAGCTTGTTGTCGTGGAAAGCTATCCATTTGGAGTCCGGTGACCACACCGGGTGGAAATAAAACGTTGCATCGGTTGCCAGCGGAAACTTCTTCACCTCGCCCGCACCGGTTTGATTGCGCACATGCAGCGCATACTGCCCCGACTCGTCGGAGAAATACGCGATGCTCTGCCCGTCGGGCGACCACGCCGGTTCTCGCTCCATCACGCCCGGGGTATTGGTGATGTCGCGCGTGGAGCTTTCTTTTGCGGGGACGGTGAAGATGTCGCCGCGCGCCTCAAACACTGCCCTGACGCCGGTGGGCGAAATTCCGAAGTTCTGAACATCCCGATCCACAGGCGAAATACGCGGGCGCACCTCCGACAGGTCCGCGCTCACATCCACGTTGACGCGGCGCGCCTGCTTGCCCGCGGCGTCGTAGAAAAACAGCTCGCCAAAGCGCTCATACACAATCCCGCCAGGCCCCGCACTGGCGGAGCGAATATCCGCGCCGTCAATCTTCACCACTTCAGTCACGGATTTCTTTACAGGATCGTAGCGAAACAGCGCCACTGGTCCATTTCGGTCGGAAAGAAAATAAAGCTGGTTGTCCATCCACATGGGATCGAAATCATTCGATTGCTCACGCGGAACCTTCGTCACCTCTAGCGTGGACATGTCGGTAAGCCACACCGAACTCGCTAGGCCCCCGCGGTAGTTTCTCCACGCCACATAGGTCATGTAGTTGAAAGGCGAAGCTCCACCCACCGGCGCATACGCAAAGTATTTGCCATCCGCGGAATATTTCCCGGCAAAGGCCATAGGCAGCGGCATAGCCGTCGGTAACCCGCCATCCAGCGAGACTTTGAACAACTTTGTATAACGCGGATTCACGCTTTCGCGATTCGAACGGAAGATGACACTCTTCCCGTCTGGAGTCCACCCGACGGCGGCATCTGCTTGGGGGTGAAACGTTAGGCGCTTCGGCACTCCGCCAGTCGTTGGCATGACAAACACATCGGTATTTCCGTCGTACTCGCCAGTAAAGGCGATCGTGTTTCCATCGGGCGAGAACACCGGATCTGTCTCGATACCGGTGCCGGTGGTCAACCGTGAGGCTTGGCCGCCGTCGCGGTTCACTGACCACAAATCTCCGGCATAAGAAAAGACAATCAGCTTGCCGTTGAACGCCGGCCTTTGCAGCAACGGGTGCGACGCTTGAGCGCAAATCCCCAGTGGCCAAAGCGCATAGAGAATTAAGGTAAATAGAGAACGACTCGAATGCATGATTTGTGCTCCAACACAGCGGTTTGGCGATGCGCACGACAAAGCTGGCCCATCCTAACGCACCCGTGAGCGCGAGTGTGAAGAAACGGTAAACGACAAAGGCGGTCTTAGAGATCGCGTTCATGGAAATTGTAAAGAGCGATACCAAGTGCGATGAGCAGATAGGCGGCAGCGTAAACGATCATCGCCGAGCTGGGCGCCGATGCGCTGGAAAAAGGACTGAACGGCATCGACCGCGTTAGCGACGACTGCATCTCAAACGAAGCCCTGCGCCAGATGGATTCGCTTGGCATGATTAGACTGGCCACCACGCCTACCGTTACCAGGCGTGGACTCGTCGTCAGCGCGCCAATCTGTTCGATCCATCCTCCGACAAACGCCAACCCGTGTAGACCGAGCACAATCACGCCATTCGTCAGCGTCGAGAACTTGGTGCCGCACGCGAACGTCACCGTAAGTAGCAGCAGGCACTCGAGATAAACGAACGACGCGCCGGCCAATACCATGACGTGCGCCCGTACCCCAGCGATGACGAAACCAACCGCCGCCACACCGCCAAACATCGCACCGATATAAATCGCGATCATTCCCGCAAACCCGATCCACTTACCCATCAAAATTTCCCAGCGCGCAATCGGTTTGGTGGCGATGGCCTGAATCGTCCCGGAAGCAATCTCGCCGGAAAGCGTATCTACTGAGGTCAAAATGGTCATCACCACGGCGAGCAAATCCACGGCGTAAAATCCAATTTGAATCATCGCCGACTGCAACTGGTATCCGAGCAGCGGGGGCACCGAGCGGCGCGCGAAGTCCTTCACCTGAAAATGCATGCCGGTGGCAAACAGCGCCAGAAACGCCGAGCCCGCCGCTACGGCCGTCCACAAAATCTTGCGCCGTGCCGCTTCGCGAAACGTCACGCCGGCCATGATCCACAGACCCATCACAATCCGCGGTCCTCACCCATAATTTTCAGAAATAAGTCTTCCAACGAAAGATGCTCGACCCGAAATTCAAACACATCGGCTCCCGACGCGACCACGTGTCGCAAAATCTCCGGCAAGACCTCGGTGGAGTTGGGGATCAGAGTGAGTTGCTGGCCGTTCAATTGGGTGGAGTTACCCCACTTCGCCAGCCCTGCAATCGTCTCCACAGAAATGTTTCGCACCCGCGCATGCAGCCGCACCTCTCCATGAGGAAACGCGCGCAGGTCACGGCTCGCGATCACTTGTCCTTCCTTGATAAACACCACGCGATCACAGGTAATTTCGATTTCGCTGAGTATGTGGGAATTCAGAAACACCGTTGCGCCGCGTTCGCGCTGCGCGCGAATCACGTCGCGCACCAGGCGGCGTCCCATGGGATCGAGCCCCGAGGTAGGCTCGTCCAGAAACACGAGTTCAGGCTCATGAATCAATGCTTGCGCCAAGCCGATGCGCTGCAACATGCCTTTGGAGAAATCGCGCAGCCGCTTCCCGCGGTGTGGAGTCAGTCCCACCAGTTCCAGCATGGCGGGCACGCGCTCGCGCAAGCGCGCCGCTGTCATCCCAAACAGCCGCCCGTGCAGGTGCAAAAGTTCCGTCGCCGTCAACCACGGATAAAAGCGAAAATCCTCGGGTAGAAAACCGATCTTGCGCCGGACTTCTATATTCTTGGAAGGCGCGCCAAGAACAAAAGCGTCGCCGCCGCTGGGCTTCACCAGCCCCAGCAGCATTTTGATGGAGGTACTTTTTCCCGCGCCATTTGGCCCGAGAAAACCAAATACTTCACCGCGAAGCACTGTCAGGGAAAGACTGCCTACGGCAACCTTGTTCCCAAACGCTTTGCGCAGGTTGATCGTTTGAATCGCAAAGTCCGCCGCTTGGTCCAGGTGCCCCTCCGTTTTTTACTGTGAGACAGTTTAACGAAACGGAAGAACCACGTGTCTTTTACTCGGAGAAAAAAAACAACAACGTCCACCTGGGTTTCGGGTGCGCCGGACGCCACCGCCAGGTCTTGGAGCTTTCACGACGGTAAGCAGCCACGCACTCCGCAGCTTCAGTACGCCGCTGACGGCGAATCCGTTCAGCTCAGCGAATTCGCCAGCGCTACGGCATCACTTCCATCACCGTGACCCACGAGACCATAGATGATGCCATTCTTCACCCAGATCAACACATAGTCAGGTCCGCGCCGGCCCGAGCCGCTGATGAGCGTGCCTTGCGTGCCCGCTACGGTTACCTGCGTTGCGGTGCTCGAAGCCCGCGGCATCGGCAGTACCAGCGTGGATTTCCAGTCGATGCTCTGACCCAGTTCGCGCGCCTGTGTGGCGTTCATGCCCGTAAGCTGCAAGCCAATTTCGGCCAACTGCTCGATGTTGAGATCGGCAGGCATATTCACCACCGGACTTGGCGCTTCCACCAGCGCCAGGCAGTTGCTCCATGTTCCTGCTGTTCCTGGCGTATTCGCAGTTCCTGCCGGAGCCTGCCCACCTTCCTTTTTGTGTGCGTGCGGGCAATCGCCGTACTCCACACGAACCGACCGCGGAATATTCACCGAAACGGTCGCGCCCTCCAGCTTTGCCGGCAACGAAATATCCGAGCGGCCGGCCTGATCAAAAATGTCCTGCAGCCGCGCGCGATCCACGGCCATATGGAACGCGTGCTGGCCTTCCACCGTAAATTTGGGAGCATCCGTACGGCTGCTCACCAGACGCACCGGGAAACCACCCAGTTGGCTCGCATCCGCTGCCGTGGAAGCGTCATCAGATTTTTCATCCTTGGTGACCACCACGTTTTCAGAAAGCATCTGCCGCAGCATTTCCTGCAACGGTCGATTGCCGTCCAGCGCAGAAAAATCCAGTCGCACCGGCTGTACTTTCTCTATGCGCAGCGTGCCCAGAAAGCGCTCTGCCAGCGAGCGGCCCGAAGGAAACGCCAGCCCGCACATGATCACTAGGGCTGCCGCTGCGGTTACCCACACCAGCCGCCAGCGCCGCCCAAAGGCGCGTGCGAAAAATGATTCGCCCTGTGTCCCGTCATCGGAATATGCGCCGCGATCCACATCGTGCAGGGCCTTGAACCGGGCCAGCGCTACCCGCGGATCGACGCTGGCCTCGGCCGCGCTCGGATCGAGCGCAAGTAATTGCCCCTGCACACGCTCCGACGTCGCCGCGACCTCCCGCAGCCGCTCTCCGCATTGCGCGCAGCTCGCCAGGTGCGCCTCGATTTCCGGACGCTCCACGGCGTCCACTTCGCCGTCGTGATACGCGCGCAAAATATTTTCAGACAGACAACTCATAGATCCTCCTCGCGACCAAAACGTTCAACATACCGTTGTTCAAATGCCGTCGAAGCTCGAACCAGCAGCGTTCCCACCGACCCGGGTTCCACCGCTAGTGTTGATGCCAGATCCTTGTAAGAATGTCCCGAAGCGCGCAGCAACAAAAGTCGGGCCTGCGCCGGCTTCAAATCCGCCAGTACCGCGCGCACGCGTTGTTGCCTCTCGCCGCGCAAAGTGCGGTCGAAGCCATCTTCTGCGGCTTGGGGCTTGCGCGTTTCGTCGCGCGCCGCATCTCGCTCAAATCGATTTCTGCGCGCCGCCGCCCTTAGCGCATCGATTCCCAAATTCATCGCCGTGCGATACAGCCACCCCGGTACGTTTCCGTCGGCTTCGGGTGGCAGCGGCTGCCGGTACAATTTCAAAAACGTCTCGCTGGCCAGCTCCTCCGCTCGTCCCGAATCTCCCACCGTCCGCCGCAAGACACGCACAATACTTGGATAATGTGCCAAAAACAGCGTCTCGAAATCGTCGGAACCGTGACGCATTACGGCAGCGCGCTCCCCGTTCGCCGAGCCTCGAACCCTCGGCTTAGGCTCTTGCGCCATTCGCGCAGCAAATCCGTCTACTACATTCTCAATCAATCTAAATCACCTACTCCTACCTGTTATACGTTCCCCACCGGGGAAATGTGACAAATGTTACCTCCGCCACTTCATGAGCCATTACAGTGATCTCCTGTTAAAACAACGTCCCGCTTAGAATTCTACGGCTTTGAGATCGACAAGCAGCTACCAATTTTCGCACTTTACTTGACGTGCTCCGGCCACACGGTTACGCTTCTTCGTATCTCGCAGCAATTGCGACGTAGAAAAAGGCGCCGTGGCAGGCACTCCACTTCAAATCGGCAGCGAAGCCACTTCTGAACCGAAAGTGACCGTCACGGGGGTCCTGACCGACTCCGCCAAGCGCTTCGTGGCGAACGTGCAGGATTACTCCTACCTGTCCTACAACTCCTTAAAAAATCTGCTCACCAGTCCGCGCTATTTTCAGGACACGCTCGACCAGATGGACGACATCGGAGTCGGCTCGCTTCCAATCGTTCTGCTTTCCGGATTTTTCATCGGGGCGGTGATGGTGCTGCAAACTGGCTCGCAGTTCACGCGTTTCGGGCAGGCCGCGCTGACCGGTGACGTCGTAGCCATCGCTCTGGTGCGCGAATTGGGCCCCACGCTCACCGGCATTTTGGTGGCCGGCCGTTGTTCGTCAGGAATCGCCTCGGAACTGGGCTCCATGCTGGTTACTGAGCAAGTCGACGCCATGCGCGCGATGGGCACCGATCCCAGCCGCAAACTGGTCACCCCGCGCGTCATCGCTACTATGCTTATGCTGCCGCTGCTCACCGCGCTTAACGATTTCGTTGGCTTGCTCGGCGGTTGCGTAGCTTCCGTTTTTTCTTTGCGTCTTGGCGCCGTTGAATTCTGGACCCGTGCCATTAAAGCTTTGGATTTCGCCGATTTGATGCAGGGCTTCACCAAACCGATCGTCTACGGTTTCATTCTGGCCACCATCGGCTGTTACAAAGGCCTGAATGTTCGCGGAGGCACTCAGGGCGTTGGCCGCGCGACCACCCAGGCCGTGGTGGTTGCATCCGTCATGATTATTGCCGCCGATCTTTTCCTCACGAAGCTGGCCTTGTATCTTGGAGATAAACTTTTCTAGGTCAGCTCATCGATCTTTTCGCGTTACCCTTTGCGTTTTCGCAGAGCAACGCGAAAAACTGACTCAATAATCGCCTAATACTCGATGGAACAGTCGACAATTTCTACCACCTCCAAGGAAACTAAAATCGCCGGAGATCCGGTGATCTTTAAAAATGTCTCCATCGGATTCGAGGAAGGCGACGTTTTGCGCGGCGTGTCCTTTTCCGTGCCGGAGCGCGAGACACTGGTGCTGCTCGGTGAAACGGGCACGGGTAAAACGCTAACTTTAAAACTAGCCGCCGGGTTGTTGCGTCCCACCCGTGGCTCCGTCACTGTTTTAGGCCAGGAACTGTCCAGCCTCTCTGAAAAAGCATTGTTGCAGCTGCGCGAACGTATCGGGTTCGTTTTTCAGGAAGGCGCGCTGTTCGATTCCATGACGGTCGGCGAAAATGTCGCTTTTCGATTGCGTGAAGAGCGAGTGAAAGAGGAAGAAATCGAACCGCGTGTGAAAGAAGCTTTACAATTCGTGGAGCTGGAACACACTGCGGATCAATTGCCCTCGGAGTTGTCAGGTGGCATGCGGCGACGTGTCTCCATTGCGCGCGCTTTGATCAACAAGCCAGACCTCGTTTTGTACGACTCGCCGACCGCCGGTCTTGATCCGGTGACCTCGCAAACCATCATTGCGTTGATCTTGCGTTTGCGCGATGTCTTTGGCGTCACGGCGCTGCTCGCTACGCAACGCTTGCAGGATGGGTTTGCCCTGGCAAACTTTTACTTTGATAAAGACGCCAAACGGGTCGTCCGTGACTCGCCTGTGAATGCGCCCCGGGTCGACGGACGGAAACGTGCCGCAACTCGTTTTCTCGTCTACAAGGATGGCCGTATCTACTTTGAAGGCGATCCGCAGGACCTTCTTACTACCAAGGATCCATATCTACGACGTTTTCTAGTTTGATTATGCTGTAGTCTTGTTGCCAGACTCGGGAGGGGAGTGGCAATGCCGCAGAGGAAGCAGCTCACCTGGACAGAGCTTCGCGTGGGACTTTTCGTGCTCGTGGGGCTTTTTGTTCTTGCCGCCGGAATTTTCTACGTGACTGGCGCTGGTGTGCTCGGTCCGAAATATCGCCTTAGGACCTACCAGTCGGATGTTTCCGGTCTTGCGAATGGGGCGCCTGTGCGTGTCGATGGCGTGGATGTGGGCAACGTCGAGTCCATCGTACTCGTTCCGCGCAGCCAAGCCGTGGCCGGCGGTAAAGCCAAAAATATTGAAGTCACTATGCGTCTGGACCGCCGCTATCAACCGGATATTCTTACGGATTCCGCTGCCAGCTTGGTCACCGAAGGGCTTCTCGGAAATAAGTACATCAATATTTCGCGCGGTTTCACGGGCGTGCCGCTTAAAGAGGGTCAGGAAGTCCCCGCTTCTGATGTGAAAGAAATGCTTGGCAGTCTGCAGGCGCTTTCTGATTCGATGCAGGAAATTCTGAACGACGTAAAGGAAGGGAAGGGCACCGTCGGAAAATTGCTAACCGATCAAGACGCCTATAACCATCTGAACGGCATTTTGAACAACGCTGACAAGATGATCGGAAATGTGAAAGCCGGCCGCGGCACCCTGGGCAAGCTTGTGGCTTCCGACGAGCTGTACAGCAAAGTGGATAAAAGTATCGACAACGTGAATGGTCTGGTCACCGATGCGCGCTCCGGAAAAGGCACCATCGCCAAACTGCTCAATGACCCGACGCTTTATGACGAAGCCAAACAGGCTTTGAACAATGGCAATGCCGTGCTGGGTGACGTGCGCGCAGGTAAAGGCAGCGTCGGCAAGCTGATGAACGACGATACTCTCTACAACAAATTGCGCGACACCAGCAGCAACCTTGCCGAAGCTTCCGCCAAATTGAACGAAAACACCACTACCGCCGGAAAACTTTTTTCCGATCCCAAGCTGTATGACAACCTCGCCGGGCTCACCGGCGACTTGCGGCTGCTGATCGGTGAATTTCGTCAGAACCCCGCAAAGTTTCTACGTATAAAAGTTAGTGTCTTTTAGCCGATTTTGTCTGGCACATGTCCGGACGGGAACTTGTAATGTCTGAGTAACAATCCGACAATAGTATCCACTGTGGCCTGCACGTGGGTCGCGGTAAGCACGGCTCAAACTCATGGAAAACCAGGAAGTTCCCCAAAAATCGCCGCGCCCGGAACCTGGGAAATCGACGCTGCCGCAACCCGGCCGACCCGTTCCCAGCCGTGCCTATCCTGGTGCGCTTATCGTTGTAGAAGGCACGGACGGGTCCGGCAAAAGCACCCAGCTTTATCTATTAAAACGCTGGCTCGAGATTGGCGGCTATCGTCTCCACTTTACCGAATGGAATTCTTCGCCGCTGGTGAAATCTGCGACGAGGCGCGGAAAACAGCGACGCCTGCTCACGCCCACGACGTTTTCTCTGTTGCATGCGGCCGATTTTGCCGATCGCTGCGAACGCCAGATCATGCCGCTGCTGCAGGGCGATTATCTGGTGCTCGCCGATCGCTACATTTATACCGCGTTTGCGCGTGATGCCGCGCGTGGCTGCCCGGCTCGTTGGTTGCGTAACCTTTATCGTTTCGCTCCGATTCCGGATATCACCTTTTATTTTCGCACCCCGCTCGATATCGCCGTGCACCGCATCCTTAGTGGCCGCCCCAAATTAAAATATTACGAAGCAGGCATGGACCTGGGCATGTCCTACGACCGCGCCGAGAGTTTTCGCCTGTTCCAGGCGCGGATTCTCGAGGAATACGACAAGATGGTGGACACCGATAATTTTGTTGTGCTCGACGGTACTATCCCGGTTAATAAGCTGCAAAAGCAAATGCGCGATATCGTCGCCTCCAAGATTGATCTGAAGCGCTTCGCGCCTCGCGTAGAGGAAGTGGAGTGAGCATGCCCAATCAGGAAAAAGACCCCGAAAAAGTTTCCGAGCGAGAAAAAGACAACAAGGAACAAAACAGAGAGAACATCAGGGAAAAATCACCCGGTTCTGCGGGATCCGCCGAACTGCCTGCTACTCCCGTTGCTCCGCCTGCGCCAAAGGGTGCCGTCGCGACCGAAGAAGAGGCTTCGCATTATTTTTTTGGCGAACCGTTGGTGGGCTTCGACCCTGCGGAAATTACCGGCACGCTGGTCGTCATAGAAGGCATGGATGGTTCTGGCCGCTCCACGCAAATCACCTTGCTACAGGAATGGCTAGAATCCGAAGGCTTCGCTGTGCAAACCAGCGGCTTGCGCCGCTCGAATCTGGTGGGCAGCGACATAGATCAACTCTTAGCGAAAAATGCCGTCACGCGCTTAACACTCGCGCTGATGTACGCCACCGATTTCTTCGACCAGGTCGAACATCGCATTCTGCCGGCGTTGCGTTCCGGGACCGTGGTTCTTGCCGACCGTTTTATTTTTACGTTGATCGCGCGTGGCGTCGTTCGGGGCATCAATCGCGATTACATGAGCGGTCTCTACGCCATGGCACTGCGGCCGCACCTCACGTTTTGGCTGAACGTTCGCCCCGAGACCGCCTTCGGGCGCGAATTCAAGAAGGCCCAGGCCATCAGTTACTGGGAAGCCGGCCGCGATATGTCCCTTTCGCACGATTTGTATTGGTCGTTCATTCGCTACCAGACTATGATCAAGCGCGAGTTCGAAGTCATGGCCAAACGTCATAATTTCATCGAGTTAGACGGCGAAGCCAGCGTCGCAGCTGTGAATAAGCAATTGCGCCAGCGCATCGGCGAACAACTCGGCATCCGCGCCAGCAAGTACACTCCCTCGTCCGCTCTCGCACATCTTTGGCGCTAACTCACTGAATGACAGAGCCGGTTCATATCGCTGCCATAGACGCTGGCTCGAATGCTGTGCGTTTAGCTGTGGCGCGTGCGTATTCCGCGCTCGACATCGAGCCGCTTTACGACGAGCGTTACCCCTTGCGTCTGGGCGAATCCGTTTTCTTGACTCACCGTTTCAGCGACAAGGTTTTCAAGAAGGGCATCAAAGCATTTTGTGATTTCAAAGAAACGATGGAGGAATTCGGTGTTACGAAATATCGCGCCGTCGCCACCAGCGCTTCGCGCGAAGCTCACAATCGCGACGCATTTATTCGCACCATTAAACAAAGGTCCGGCATCTCCCTGGAAGTGATTAACGCTGCAGAAGAATCCCGCCTGGGCAGGGAAGCCGTGTTTGCCGCGTTGGGCCCTGAAGCTATGCCTCGCTGCATCATCGATCTGGGGGGCGGTAGCCTGGAACTGAGCATTTTACGCGAGCGCTCCGTGGAGCAGAGTGCGCATCTCGGGGTGGGCACGGTGCGCCTGATGACCACGTTGGGTTTGCCAGGCGTGATCACTCCTTCACAAGCCGAACAGGTTCGGAAATATGTACGCGCGCTGCTTGAATCGAAATTGCCCTCGCGGCCGAATCTTGGCGAGCAAATCGCTGTCGCGCTTGGCGGCAATGCGGAAACATTGGCGGCCATCGCACCTGGACCGCGTGAACACGGCTTGCCCATGCTGCAGCTCTCTCTTCTACGCGAGCGGCTGACTGATATTCTGAAACGTGATGTCCGCGAACGCATGAAAACGTACGGTGTGCGCCGCGACCGCGCCGACGTGATGGGCATTGCCGCCATCACGCTGCTCACCTTGGGCCGTTATCTAAATGTACGCCGCATGGCCATTCCCGCTGTTGGCGTCCGCGAAGGCATCTTGCAGGAAATTGCACACGATGCTTTTTCTCGCAAAGAACCTCACCGTTACAATGCGGCTGCTCGACAGCTCATCGCCAGCACTCGTAGCTTCGCGCGCCGCCTCGAATATGATCAAGCTCATGCCGAGCATGTGCGCGAGCTGAGCATTCTCCTTTTCGACCGGCTGCAACCTGCGCATCACCTTCCGGCGCAGTCGCGCGTGCTTCTCGAAGCCGGCGCTCTGCTTCACGACGTTGGTCACGCCGTCAGCCATCACGGGCACCACAAGCACGGCGAATATCTCGCGATGAACGGGGACATTCCCGGCCTCACCGGTCGGGACCGCGCGGTGGTGGCCGCGTTGGTGCGCTATCACAATCGCAAGTCCGAGCCCGCCAGCCATCACGTGGCCTACTCCACGCTGTCCAATCTGGACAAGCGCATAACCCGACGCCTGGCTTCCATCGTGCGCATCGCTGAGGGACTTGACCATTCTCATCGGCAGCGCGTCACCAACATTCACGCTTCGTTTCAGAGTGGCGCGGTCGGCCTACAGGTCAAGGCCCGCGGCGATGCTGCCGAAGACTTGCGCGATGCGGTTCGCAGTGCCGATCTATTCGAGAAAGAATTTCACGTCCGTCTGTACTTTCGCCAAAGTGAAGAATGAACTTTCAGCTTGGCGATTCTCAACCATCATCACCCAAACCGGTCGTTCCGCGCGAAGCAACCTGAGAAAGCCCTCTTCAACATATTTCGGAGCCTGCAAAGAAAACCTTCTAACGGTGGCAGGGCGGCAGATTCCTGCTGGAAACTTAACGCTGAAACAAACGGAGGAAGTCGCATCAGGACCGGTAGAATTGATTTAACTACGCACAGGAGCTTCTAAATGGAGTTGTATATCGTGCGACACGGCATCGCAATCGACCGAGATGATCCCAAGTGCCCGCCCGACCCGGAACGTTACCTGACCGAAGAGGGTATCGAGAAAACCAAGCAGGTCGCGAAAGGTGTCGCTTCGCTGGGTGTCACGGCGGACCTATTGCTATCGAGTCCCTACCTTCGCGCAATGCAAACCGCCGAAATTTTTGCCAACGCCCTTGAATACCCAAAACAAAAAATTCGACGCACCGACCTTTTGTTGCCGGGCGCTGAACCTTCCATGCTCTTCCGCGAACTGGCCAAGGACAAGCACTCGTCCTCGGTATTGTTATTTGGTCACGGGCCGCAACTCGACGAAATTCTCGCCGCAGCCTTTGCTTACAAGCACAACATTACGTCCCTGAAAAAAGCGGGCGTAGCTGCTCTCAAACTCAAGCGCGTCTCTCCGCCCAGCGCCGAGCTGCTCTGGTTGGCCACACCGCGGCTGCTGCGCCGCGCCGCCAAATAGATTTTCTTGTAATACTGTCGGCTTTTAAGCTAATCCGAGGCTACGGCCCCAACCACTGAATACCAACCTTCTCGTGAAGCCTCGGGCGGTGTCTCCATGATGGCAGGTTTTGCTGGTCGTTCTGCACTTCTCACCACTAGAGGCGTACCCAGCACCGTCTCGAGTAAATGTTTCCCAGCCGCCAGTGTCGCGGCCGTCTCCAGGTTGTCTTGCAACTTCGGAACTAGCAACGTGATTGCTTCAGGGGATTTTTCGAGCTTGCATCCCGTCGCCGTGTCCACTCCGGCTTTATATAGCGCTCGTCCCAGCCGGATCACTCCGGCCAAAGCTCGAATCCGCTCCTGCTCCACGGCGGTTAGCTTTGCAAATTTGCTATCGGCGACTGTCGGCTCGGGACCACGATGAAACGTCACCGCCCAAGCGACCAGTTCCCAATCTTCGCGCGTCCACCGCGGAGGCATATTCATGCCCAAAAGGAATTTGCGGGCAACCTTTCGCCGGTGCCTCTGATCGCGCGCCACCGCATGTAGCATGCCCGCCGCACGCAGATTTCTGCGGAGGTTGAGGTCGCCAAATACAGTGGCGGCTTTGGCATGCCGCAGTAAATCAAAAATCCGCAGCGATATGCGTGCCACCCGTGCCGCCTTGCGCGGCTTCGCTTGCGCTGCCCGCGAAGTTGCGTGCAAGCGGGCGAACGACGCGGCCTCCAGCCGCTCCCCATGAGGCAAAGCGTGCCGCCATTTATTCCAGATGCTGGTTTTGCCTAGCGTCAATTGACGGTAGGTCTGGACCCGCTTGTCGCACTCCCGCTGCACCGCTTCCTTCCAGGGTTTGCGCTCCAGTCCCGCCACACCCGTGCAGGTTTTCATTCTCTCGGCGAGGACGTCCAGATCATGAATATCGCCCAGCAGGTCCTGCAGGCGCTTAAGATTTTCGCTCCACGCGGCGTGATGCTTGGGCAACAGGCTCTCTACCGTGTACCGCAGCTTCTTCAGCCCGATTCTCAGTTCGTGCCAGGGCCTCGACTTGTTGCTGCGCAGCGCGTGCGCATGGAGCAGCTTGATGTCTTCGAATCGCTCCCATGCCAGGCACTCGGCCGCCAATCCGCCAAGCGGAACGAACCGCATTCGCTGGCGCAAATGTCTTTGCAGGCGCTTCCACTCTTTCTCATCGAATTTACCTGCAACGCGCAAAACCTCCTTGCGCATTTCCGGTTCTTCGATCTCAAATAAACTGTGCATGCTAACCCGCACCGGATCGCTCGCAGGCATCAGCTCTTTGATCCAATCATCCATGACGTGTGCGTCGCGCAGTGCGCCCAGCGCCCGGAAGAGCTTTTTCGCCGTTTTGCGCATCTCCAGCCAAGCCGGATCGGGATCGATCTCTTCAAATACCTTGCCAACCGACCGGCACCTCCGGATGGCTACTCGCAGGTCATGCACGTTGTCGGAATCGGGGGAAGAGCGAACTTTGTCCAGCTCGCTGCGTACCTTGTCCATGGATTCGGACAATTCTCGGCGCTCTAGGCGCTTGCTTGTGGACGCGCTGGCGTCCTCCGGCGACCCCGGGGGAAGAGTTGCAACACTAGCCATTTGGTCTTGCCTCGACGCTAAACTTGGTGATCGTTTGGGGAAATCCCCTGCCAAACGGACCTATAGGGTAGACCTTCGATGGAGCCCCGTCCAGTCGAGGGCTTCCGGCCATAATTCCGGCGACATTCGTACCAAAATGGAACCCATCGCCACGGTGAAGGCCCCGGCAATGAGAAAAACTCTGGACGGATTGGGATG
>Ga0182015_10000297_pt1 | contig 71538 bp, 66 predicted proteins | sample 712P3MmetaG_FD_120478 | JGI IMG/M metagenome (GOLD analysis project Ga0182015, IMG submission 120478) | Permafrost microbial communities from Stordalen Mire, Sweden - 712P3M metaG | ecosystem: Environmental > Terrestrial > Soil > Wetlands > Permafrost | place: Sweden: Stordalen | collected...
CCTCAAAAGGAGCCGACGATGAACCGCCGCCTATCGTTGGCACTGCCGTCCAAGGGTCGCCTTCGCGAACCGTCGTGGTCACTGTTAGAAGCGAGTGGCGTCTCACCGCAAGAGCCCGGTGAACGAGTCCTGCAGTCGCACTGTCGCAATGCCGACATCGACCTGCTCTTCGTTCGGGCCGAGGACGTGCCCGAGTACGTCCAAGACGGCGTCGTCGACTGCGGGATCACCGGACTGGATCTGATATCGGAGCGCGAGTGCGACGTCGAGGTGCTGCTGCGCCTCGGCTACGGCGCCTGCTCGCTGCAGGCGGCCGTGTCGATGGAAGATGACGCGCAGACCATCGAAGACCTCGCCGGACGAAGGATCGCCACGTCGCACCCGCGCATCGCCACCCGCGCGCTGGCCGAACGCGGCGTCGTTGCCGAACTCGTGCAGGTCACCGGATCGGTCGAGATATCGCCGCGACTCGGCCTGGCCGACGCGATCATCGACCTCGTCTCGACGGGTAGCACGCTCCGCACGAACGGACTGCGCTCCGTCGGCACACTGTTCGACTCCGAGGCGGTGCTGGTTGGGAAGGTCGGGTCCATCGATTACGAGGCTCGCCAGACCCTCACGATGGTGCTGGGCTCGGTAATCGGCGCCCGCGCGAATCGCTACCTCTTGTGCAACGTCGACAAGAGTCGGCTGGGCGAAGTGACGGCGCTGTTGCCGACGTCGGGTTCACCCACGATCATGGACCTGGCGACGCCGGGCGTCGTCGCGGTCCACGCGCTGGTCCCCGCGGCCCAGATCTGGTCGCTGTTGCCGAGACTGAAGGCCTGCGGGGCGAGCTCGATCCTGACATTGCCCGTCGAACGGATGGTTCCGTGAGTAAGCCCGTCGCCACCGAGAAGCCGGTCACGATCGAAGAGATCGTCAACGACGTTCGCGCGCGCGGTGACGCCGCACTCGTCGAATGGTCCAAGAAGTTCGACGGCACGACCGCCTCGAGTCCGTTGCGCGCCGTGGCCTACGGTGACATCCCGACCTCGGCGGTGCTGGCGGCGGCCGAGAACGTTCGCACCTGGCACGCCGCCCAACGACCGGTCGATCTCACCCTGGAGGTGTCGCCCGGAGTCACGCTCGAACGGCGCTGGACGCCGATCCGATCCATTGGTATCTACGTCCCCACGGGTCTCGTGTCGTCGCTCATCATGGCCGGCGTGCCGGCCCAGGTCGCGGGCGTCGAGCGGATCGTGGTCTGCACGCCACCGAACGGCTCGGCCGCGGTCGCGGCCGCCGCGGCACTACTCGGCATCGATGAGGTGTGGGCGATTGGCGGCGCGCAGGCCATCGCGGCGATGGCCTACGGCACCGAGTCGATCGCTCCCGTCGACAAGATCTTCGGACCCGGCGGCGGCGCGGTCAACACCGCCAAACTGCTCGTGAGTCGAGACGTCGCGATCGACCTGCCGGCTGGACCGAGCGAGGTCGTCGTCGTCGCCGACGTCGGCTTCGACGCGGTCATCGTCCAACAGGAACTCGACGCCCAGATGGAGCACGGTCCCGATTCGCGCGCCCACGTCGTGTGGGTGGGCGAGGACCTCGAGGCCGCGCTCGCCGAGGTCGAGGAGTACGCCGCCGAACACGTGGCGCTCTTGGGTGAGCGCGCGGAGTCGTTGGCCGATCGCATCCGAAACGCCGGCGCGGTGTTCGTCGGTCCCTATTCGCCGGTGCCGGCCGGCGACTACGCCACGGGCGGTAATCACGTACTCCCGACGGGCGGATGGGCCAAGTCGACGGGCGGACTCGGCCTCGAGGCCTTCATGAAGACGGTCACGGTCCAGCGCGTCACCAAGGAGGGACTGGAGCGACTGGCGCCCACGATCGAAGCGCTCGCCGAACTCGAGGACATGCCCGCGCACAAGGCCACGGCGCGACGATGAAACGGCCCGAGGCGCTCGCGAGCTACCAGTGGCCCCCTTCAAACGAGGTGATCGCCGAACGAGTCGGCCTCGATCCGCGCGCGATCCTCCGCTTCGACGGCAACGTCGCGGCGACCCCGCCGGCCAGCGCGCGACCCGCGGCCCTGGCGCGGGCTCTGGCAGACGTCAACGAGTACGACCGCGGTCGTTACTTCTCACTGCGCGCGGCGATCGCCGAACGACACGGCGTCGGTATCGATCAGGTCGCGCTCGGCGCCGGCAGCGACGAGTTCATCGTGTTGCTGGCGCGGCTCTTCGCCGAAGGTGGCACCGTCGCCACCGTGCCGGCGTTCTCGTATTCGATGTACCCCTTCGCCGCTGCCATGGCCGGCGCCACCATCGTCGCAGACCCCGAGAAGGCGGACCTCGTCTTCGTCTGTCGCCCGAACAACCCGACCGGGGAGTTGCCGGAGATCCCCGACGTACCAGGCCAGCTCGTCATCGACGAGGCCTACGCCGACTACGCGGGCGTCGACGCCCTGGACCGGGTCGACCAAGGCGCGATCGTGTTGCGCACGTTCTCCAAGGCCTACGGGCTGGCCGGCGCTCGTGTGGGCTACGCCATCGCCTCTCCGGAACTGATCGACATCATCACCTCGCGTCAGGCACCGCTATCGGTGTCGTCGCTCTCGGCGACGCTGGCGCTCGCGGCGATCGCGACGCCGATCGACGTGTCGGTCCAGGTGGCCGAGCGCGAACGTCTCGCGGCTGAGTTGTCATCATTGGGGTTGGTGTCCGTGAAGTCCTACACGAACTTCCTCTTCGTCCCGATGGAGAATCCACAAGAACTGGTCGAACAACTGATGGCCTTCGGGGTCGTCGTTCGCGCCTATGACGGAGGGCTGCGCATCAGCGTGAAGGACGAGCTCGATGACAACGTCCTGCTCGACGCACTTCGCGCCGTGCGAGGCGGCGTCGCGCCGCCGAGTCCCTCGGTACGTCGACGTCGCGCTACGGCCGAGACGCTGTTGAACATCCGACTTCGCGTGCCCGGCGAGGGTCGTGTCTACGTGAACACCGGTCTCGGCTTCTACGACCACATGCTCCAGCAGTTGGCGTTCCACGGGGGGATGGACCTTCGATTGGAGGGTGTGGGCGACCTTGAGACCGGGGAACACCACATGGTCGAGGACATGATGATCACCTTTGGCGAAGCCCTCGACCAAGCGCTCGGCGATCGGCGCGGCCTCACCCGGTACGGTGAGGCGCGCGTGCCGATGGACGAGGCGCTCGCCCACGCCGTCGTCGACCTCTCCGGACGAGCCACCGCCACCATCGCGATCTCGCCTGATCCGGGCATGGCGGCCCACGCGTTCCAATCCCTCGCGCAGAACGCCAGGATCACGTTGCACGTGACAGCGAACGGCGAGAACTCCCACCACGTCGCCGAGGCGGCCTTCAAGGCGGTCGGACGCGCGCTCGCCCAAGCCCTCACTCGCGACGGCACGCTCGTGCGCTCGACGAAAGGTTCGTTGTGAGTGAAGTCGTGGTCGTCGACTACGGCGCGGGCAACACGCGTTCCGTGCGCGCGGCGCTCAGCCACGTCGGCGTCTCGAGCGTCGTCAGCAGCGACCCTGAACTCATCGCAAGCAGCGACATCGTGATACTCCCTGGGGTGGGTTCGGCGCGCAGCGCCATGGACCACCTCACGTCGACCGGAGCCGCTGAGGCGTTGCGTGATCGGTTCGAAAGCGGTGCGTCGATACTCGGGATCTGCCTGGGCCTGCAGTTGGCGCTCGAACACAGCGACGAGGACGGCGGCGTCGACGGCATCGGACTGCTGCCGGGCAACGTCCGCTTGATGACCGAAGGTCGTGTGCCTCGACTCGGCTGGTCGATGGTGGAACCGTGGGGCGAGGCGTACTACTTCGCTCACTCGTATGCCGCCGAGTGCCCCGACAGTGTCGCCACGTCCGAGGGCATTACCGTCGCCGTGGAGCGTGGCCCGTTCCTCGGTGTCCAATTCCACCCGGAAAAGAGCGGAACGGCCGGCCTGGCCTTCCTCGAACGATGCCTCTCGCCCGTTTGATCCCCTGTCTCGACGTCGCGCACGGCCGCGTCGTGAAGGGCGTCAACTTCGTTGGGCTCCGCGACGTCGGTGATCCCGTGGAACTCGCGAAGTTCTACAGCGACGGCGGTGCCGACGAGTTGGTCTTCCTCGACATCACCGCGACACCCGAGGAGAGCGCGACGATGACGTCGGTCGTCGCCGACGTCGCCGACGTGCTGGAGATCCCCTTCACCGTCGGCGGAGGGGTGCGATCGGTCGAGGACGCTATCCGGATCATCGAATCCGGCGCCGACCGAGTGTCCCTGAACTCCGCCGCGCTCGCCGAGCCCTCATTGATCAGCGCGATTGCCCGGCGCTACGGCAGCCAGGCGGTCGTGGTTGCCATCGACGCCGGTAACGGTGTCGTGCACACGCACGGCGGGCGAGTGGCGACGAAGACCAAGACGATTCCGTGGGCCGTCGAGGCGGCGTCGCGCGGCGCCGGTGAGATCCTCTTGACGTCAATCGCCCACGACGGACGCCGTCAAGGCTTCGACCTGGCCTTGACTGCGGCGGTGCGTGATGCGGTGGCGATCCCGGTCATCGCGTCCGGGGGAGCCGGCTCGGCGGCGCACGTCGCCGACGCTCTGCGAGTGACCGACGCCGCGTTGATCGCGTCGATCGTGCACGAGAATCCTGCCGGACTCCCCGGTCTTCGCCGCGAGATCCAAGATCTTGGAATCGAACTTCGACCAGTGAGGGAATTGACATGAGTGATGAACTGCGAGCGGCGATCGTGCAGGACGACGCCTCGGGCCGCGTCTTGATGTTGGGCTGGATGGACGAAGAAGCGCTGCAGCTGACTCGTTCGAGCGGCGTCGTCCACTTCTTCTCGCGCTCTCGTCAGAAGCTGTGGCGAAAGGGCGAGACGTCGGGCAACACGATGCACGTAATCGAGATCGCCCACGACTGTGACGACGACGCGGTGCTCGTACGGGTGGCCGCCGACGGGCCGGCCTGTCACGACGGATCAACGTCATGCTTCACGCCCTGGTTGTGGCGCAAGATCCTGCGTCGCGAACAGGACGCTCCCGAAGGCTCCTACGTCGTGGATCTGCTCAACGCAGGAACGGGCGGCGTAGCGCGAAAAGTCGGCGAAGAGGCGATCGAACTCGTAGTCGCCGCGCTCTCGGAAAGTGATCAACGGGTGATCGAAGAGGCGGCCGACCTATGGTTCCACACGCTCGTGCTGCTGCGCAGTCGTGGACTCGACCCAGCGTCGGTGGAAGACGAACTCCGTCGGCGCGAGTAAACACGGCGACGGAGTTTCGTCACGCTGGAGCCGACGGCTAGCGTTTTGAACGGGAAACAGCGGCACTCCTGTATTCACCCGTGAGTGTTCCGCTTCACCGTCTGGGGAAACAGTTGTGTTTGTAGCGACATCGGTCACCACCGCCACCTTCGTCTTAGTCGGCGCCGTGTTCCTCGCATCGTGCGTGGAGATGGTCGAGGCTCTCACCATCGTGTTGGCCGTCGGCCACACACGTGGTTGGCGCTCCGCCTTCGAGGGTACGGGCGCGGCGCTGCTGGCGTTGAGCGCACTCGTCGCGGCCTTTGGTCCGGCGCTCGTGCACGTTCCCCTGAACGTGTTGCGACTGATCGTGGGAGGCGTACTGCTGGTGTTCGGCCTGCAGTGGCTGAGAAAGTCGATCCTTCGTGCTGCGGGCCTGAAGGCGAAGCACGACGAGGACGCCATCTACGAGGAGACCGTCGCGACCCTGCGAGCGGCCGGGGCAACGCCTGGACGTGACCGACTCGCGTTCGTGATCGCGTTCAAGGGCGTCTTCCTGGAGGGCCTCGAGGTGGTCATACTGGTCATCACGCTCGGGACGTCAGCCCACCGTCTCGGACTTGCGGCTGCCGTTGCGGCAATCGCCGTCGTGCTCGTCGCCCTGTGCGGCGTCATCGTCGCTAAACAACTTTCGAGAGTGCCAGAAAACGCGCTGAAGATGTCGGTCGGTGTTCTTCTGGTTACCTACGGGACATTTTGGGTCGGCGAGGCACTGAAGGTCAGGTGGCCCGGCGGTGACGTGGCGTTGCTCGGTCTTGCCGCGGTCTGGTCGATACACACGTGGCTCGCCGTCGTTTTCGCTCGATACGCAGTCGATTCACCGCTGAAAACGAAGAACGCATGAGCAAGGAATCTTCATTACCACTGCGTCTCGCGAAGGGCTTCGCGCGATTCTGGTGGGACTTCCTCATTGGCGACACGCCAGAGATCTTCGTCGCCGTTGTCGTGATCATCGCCGTCACAGCCATGCTGAGTGAGGTCGGGCACTTCAATACGGCTGCGATCGTCGCACTGCCATTGCTCGCCATGTACGCCCTTGCTCGGTCACTTCGCCGAGCGGTCCGACAGTCACGTCCAAAGTGAATCAGGCGGCGGGTAACTCGTAAGCGGTCATCGACAACGAGCCCATCTCGTAGCCGTCAATGATTGTGCGTGTCGGTGTGTTGGCCGCGGCCGATAGGCCGGCCACGTAGGCGAGTGGCAAGAAGTGGTCGGGTGTTGGAACCGCAAGTGCGTAGTCACCATGAGCACTCGCGCGACCCAGTTCGCTCGCGTCCCCGGTCATGATCTCACGCATGTCGTCGTCGAATCGGTGAGCCCAATCGGTGCCCCGCCCCGGCGCGTTGAAGTCAACGAGCCGAAGGTTGTGCACGACGTTCCCGCTGCCCACGATGAGCACTCCTTCGCTGCGCAGTGCGTGCAACTTCGCGCCGAGGTTGAAGTGGTAATCGAAGGGCAACTCGGCGTTGATCGAGAGCTGTAGTACGGGCACGTCCGCCGCAGGGAACATGTGCGCCAGGACCGACCACGTCCCGTGGTCGATTCCCCAGCTGTCTTCGTCGAGACCCACGTAGGTCGGTTGCACCACGTCGACGATCCGATCGGCAATTGCGGGATCGCCCGGGGCCGGGTATTCGACGGCGAAGAGTTCCTGGGGGAAGCCGTAGAAGTCGTGAATGGTCCGCGGCATCCGCATCGCCGTGACCGCGGTGATGTTCACGTACCAGTGCGCCGAGATCACGAGGATCGCTTTCGGCTTTGCCATCGAAGCGCCAAAGGCCGTCCAACTCTCGGTGTAGCGATTGTGCTCGATCGCGTTCATGGGGCTGCCGTGACCGATGAAGGCCGCGGGCATCAGTGGTGACATCGGACTCGTTTCGACGCTCGACATCGTAGCGGTCGGTTATTGGGGAGTGGTCGTCGTAGCCTTTGATGATGCGACGACTGCGATTTCTCACGTGCGCCGTCCTGCTCTCGGGCGCGTTCGTCGTCAGTGCGGGCGCCAGCGAGAGTCGGACGTCTCCAACGAACCTCGCGTGCGCGAGTCAGATCGTCTCGACCTGGACCACGGCGCAACTGGCGAACGAGACGATCGCGATCCCCGTTGAGGCGACGAACATCGGCGCGCTGGCGCCGGCCGCGCGCGCCGGTTACGGCGGGATCCTCTTGTTCGGGACGACGGCGCCGGCGTCGATGCCCCAGGTCCTCGCGACGCTGCAGCGCGAACGGCCGGGCCACTACGCCTGGATGGTGATGACCGACGAAGAGGGTGGCGGGGTCGAGCGACTCACGAACCTCGTCGGTTCGTTCCCGTGGGCCCAGACGATGGGGAAGAACCTCAGCGCCAACCAGATCACTGCGATCGCCCGACGTGTCGGCACCGCACTGGCCACGGTGGGCGTCAACACGGACCTCGCGCCGGTGCTGGACGTGGACGCGCGCGCGCAGTATCCCGGCGAAGCCAATCCCGATGGTTACCGCTCCTTCAGCGGAGTGCCGTCGATCGCCGCGACTGACGGCACGGCCTTCATGAAGGGTCTCCAAGAAGCGGGCGTGTTGTCGGTCGTGAAACACTTCCCGGGACTGGGTTACGCGACCCGCAACACCGACTACGGTCCGGCCGCGACGTTGTCGTGGGCGAAGTTGCAAACGACCGGACTCGATCCATTTCGCCAAGCCATCGCCAACGGCGCGACCGCGGTGATGATGTCCAATGCGCGGATACCGGGCTTCTCATCGCTGCCGGCCGGACTCTCGCCGGTCGTCGTGCAGTACCTTCGCCAGACGCTCGGGTTCAAAGGCATCATCGTCACTGATTCGTTGTCGGCCGGTGCCATCAGTGCGCTGCACCTCGCCGAACCGGCGGCGTCAGTGATCGCGTTGGCCGCGGGTGACGACCTGATTCTCTTTGGATCGCCAACGTTGGTGACGGCGTCGTTGACATTGGCCGCAAAGATCTCAGCCGCCATCGTAAAGGCCGTCGCTCAGGGCACGCTCACGAAAACAACATTGATCGCCGCCGCGGCCCAAGACCTGGCGGCGCGCAACCAACTCACGTGTTCGCCCACGACCACCACGACGTGACCTCTACAAGTAGTGCGGGGGCGCCTCGTTCGTTTCGCGGCGGATTTGACGAATCTCCTCCTTCAGTCGGTTGATCTCATCGCGCAGTGACGTGATGATCTCCTCGAGTTCGTCACGGGTGTGTTCCGCAGGTGGCATCTCGTAAGACTCGCACACGTCGACGGTGTCTTCCAAGCGAGATCGCGTCGAAGCCCTCGTCGCACGGCTACGACCTCGAGAGTGCACTACCCGGCACCAACTTCATCGACGTGGGAAACTGACGTATGACGACTGCCACCATTGCCGTGAAGGGGAGCGCGAGCGAGGACTTTCCCGCTGACTACGCGACCGTACATTTCGGACTTGAAGTCAGTGCCGTGGCCCGCTCCGGAGCCCTTGCTGGGGGCAACGCCGTCGTGGGCCAGGTACGCGAGACCGTCGCCCAACTCGGAGACGGCGCACGAGAGATGAAAGTCCAATCGCTACGAGTTCAACAGACGTTCGACCACGTCGGCCCCGATCACATCCGGGAGCCCTCCGGTTGGGTTGCGCAACTGAGCGGCGAGATAAACCTGGAGCCAGGCACCGTTCCTGCGGCGACCGCTCAGCTCATCAAAACGGGCGTGAGAATCTCTCATCTCACCTGGCACCTTGACCCCGCTACCGAATTGCGGGCGCATCGCGCGGTGCGACGTTTGGCGGTGGCGGACGCGCGCGAGGCTGCAAATGATTTCGCCCTCGCTCTTGGCGCGGACCTGGGAAGTCTCATCACGTTGGCCGATCCGGGCCTGCTCAGCGCCGGGGACTTTGAGGTCAGAGGAGTCAGGGCGGCTCATTTTGCTGCCTCGGCGACGTCAGGTTCGTCGTGGGATGAATACGTGGATATCGATCCCGAGGAGATCACCGTCTGGGCCAACGTCGAGGCCAGTTATGAAGTGACGCTCCCGAAGGACTGAATCAGGGAAAGAGCCCGCGTAGTTCAGTCGCCTCCGCGATGCGCTCGACGCCGACCGCGATCGCCGTCTCGCGCAGCGTGACGCCGAGTTGGAGGTGACGGGTCCAGATGTAGTTGAAGGCTTCGCGCAACGTCTTCTCGAGACGGTCGTGGAACAACTCCGGCTCCCAGAGGTAACCCTGGAGGTCCTGGGCCCACTCGAAGTAGGACGCGACGACGCCGCCCGCGTTGGCGAGCACGTCAGGGACGACGGCGATGCCTCGACTCGCGAGGACGTCAGCCCCTTCCCCGGTCGTGGGGCCATTCGCCGCTTCCACGACGATTGACGCCGACATGGTCTTGGCGACGTCCTGGTCGATGACGCCGCCAAGGGCGGCGGGGATGGCGATGTCACTCGGCAGGGTGAAGAGCAGATCGGCGGCGACCGCCTCGGAGTCCGGATAGCCGACGATGGTGCCGGCCTCTTTGAAGTGATTGGCCATGATCGTGGGATCGATGCCGCCCGGGACGTGGATCGCCCCTCGGATGTCGGCCACGCCGACGACCTTCATGCCGCGATCGCTCAACAGCTTCACCAACGGCGCGCCGACCTTGCCGTAGCCCTGGATGACGACGCGCTGTTCACTCGCGAGTCGGCCCATGCGCTGGAGGATCGCGCTCGTGCAGATCGTCACGCCGAGCGACGTCGCGCCGGCATGACCGAGCGTGCCGCCGATGGCGAGCGGCTTGCCGGTGACGACGCCGGGAATATTGTGCCCGGCGAGCATCGACACGGTGTCCATGATCCAACTCATGACCTGGGTGTCGGTGTTGATGTCCGGGGCTGGGATGTCGCGGTCCGGTCCGATGATCGGAGCGATGGCGAAGGCGTAACGTCGCGTCAGACGTTCGAGTTCACCGCGGCTGAGGGCCGACGGATCGACACGGATGCCGCCCTTGGCCCCGCCGTAGGGGATGTTGACCACGGCGCACTTGATGGACATGTCGGCGCTGAGCGCTGCGATCTCATCGACGTTCACACTGGGGTGGAAGCGGATACCGCCCTTGCCCGGTCCGCGCGCCGTGCTGTGCTGGATGCGCCACCCGTGAAACATCTCGATCTCACCGGAGTCCATGCGAACGGGGACCGCGACTTCGAGGATCCGTTCGGGGGTCACGATTCGCTTGATCAGTCCGTCGTTCAGACCGAGTAGGTGCCCGGCCGTCTCGATGAGCGACGTGACATGCAGCCACGGATTGAATTCGTGAGGGGACGCCTCAGTCGGACGCGTGACCACGTTGTCACCAGCCTTTAATTTGTGTGAAAGCCATGTTGCTTACCTTTACAGCGTAGACGGGCTTCCAGTGGGATTCGGGCCAGTGAAAGGGTGTTGGTACTCTGACGTCCATGACCACGACCGCACGACCACCGCTGCAGATCTCGACAATCCTCGCCTACTCGGGCGGTTTCAAGGAGTCCGCGCGCAGCGTCGCGGAGATGGAAAAGGCCGGCCTCGACCTCGTGTGGGTCGCCGAGGTCTACGGATTCGACGGACCCTCCCTGATGGGGTACCTCGCGGCGTTGACTGAGCGCGTCCAGATCGGCTCGGGAATCATGAACATCTTCTCGCGCACGCCTTCGCTCATCGCCATGACCGCCGCGGGCGTCGACGCGCTCTCCGACGGTCGCTTCCACCTCGGCCTCGGCGCCTCGGGCCCCCAGGTCATCGAGGGTTTCTACGGCGTGCCGTATTCCAACCCGCTCGGACGCACTCGAGAGATCGTCGAGATCTGTCGCGACGTGTGGAAGCGCGAGGCGCCCCTCGTGCACCAGGGCAAGAACTTCACTCTGCCATTACCGAGCGACCAGGGCACCGGCCTCGGCAAGGCGCTCAAGATGCTGACGCATCCGGTGCGCGCCGAGATCCCCGTATGGATCGCGTCGCTCGGCGAGAAGAACGTCGAGATGACCGCCGAGATCGCCGACGGGTGGATCCCGGTCTTCTTCATCCCCGAGCGTGCGCACGAGGTCTGGGGATCGGCGCTCGCGGCCGGACGAGCGAAGCGCGAACCGTCGCTCGGTGAACTGATGATCTCGGCGGGCGGACTGCTCGCCATCGGCGACGGTGAAGAGGTCACGGCGCTGCGCGAGTTCTCGCGGCCAGGGATCGCCCTCTACGTCGGTGGTATGGGCGCGAAGGGCAAGAACTTCTACAACGAACTCATGGTGCGCTACGGCTTCGAGAAGGAAGCTGAGGTCATCCAGGACCTGTACCTCGACGGTAAGAAGAAGGAGGCCGAGGCGGCGATCCCCGACGAGTTCTTGGAACTCACGTCGCTGTGCGGTCCGGCGAGTTACGTCGCCGAGCGCGTCGCCGCGTTCATCGAAGCAGGCGTGACCCACCTGCAGGTGCACCCGATCCCGCTCGGCGAGCAGACTCCCGCGTCGCTCATCGAGGCCGTCAAGGATATGGCCTAAGGGTCGATCACCTCGGCGCGCGTGGCGTCGCGCCCGCCCGAGGCGAGCCACGCGTCGTACATCGTGGCGTAGGCGCCGCCTTGAGCCAGGAGCTCCGCGGGCGTCCCCATCTCGACGATGCCGCCGTCGTCGATGACGACGATGCGGTCCGCTCGTTGGGCCGTCGTGAGGCGGTGCGCGATGAGGATCGCCGAACGGCCCTCGAGGAGTCGGTCGAGGGCCCGCTCGATGACCGTCTCGCTCTGCAGGTCGAGTGAGGACGTCGCCTCGTCCAAGATGAGTACGCGCGGTCGCGCGAGGAAGGCCCGCGCCAACGCGAGCTGTTGACGTTCGCCGGCCGAGAGCGTCTGGCCCCGTTCGTGCACCGGCGTGTCGAGCCCCTGGGGCAGCCGGTCGACCAGTTCACGGAGCCCGACGACGTCGACCGCGGTGTTGATCTCGTCCTCGGTCGCGTCGGGGTGGCCGAAGCTCAGGTTCGTGCGGATGGAGCCGGCGAAGAGGAAGGGCTCTTGGGGTACGACGCCGAGCTGTGAGCGCAGCGAACGCAGGGTGACGGTCTTGATGTCGATCCCGTCGAGGAGCACGCGGCCCGACGTGGGGTCATAGAAGCGGTTCGCGAGTTTGGCCATGGTCGACTTGCCGGCCCCGGTCGGACCGACGAAGGCGACGGACTCGCCCGGGGAGATCTCCAGATTGACGTCGTGCAACACCGGCTCGTCGATCAAGTACGCGAAATCGACGTGCTCGAAGGTGATACGGCCCTCGATGACCGGCAGGTCGGGCGCGTCCGGTACCTCGTCGACCGTCGGTGCGGTGTCGAGCAGTTCGCGCAGCCGGATGATCGAGGAGCGTCCCTGTTGCAGGGTCGTGTACTGCTGGACGAGCAGTTGGATCGGCGCGAAGAATCGATTGAGGTAGAGGAAGAACACGATGAGTTGGGCGACGTTGAGTTGGTGGTGCAAGACCATGTGGCCGCCGATGCCGAGCAGCATGGCCTGGCCCAAGATGCCGATCATGAGCGTGGACGGACCGTAGATGGCGTTGACGCGACCGGTGTACGCGTTGGCGTCACGATAGGCGCCCACCACGTGTCGGTGATTTCGGATGTTGCGGCGCTGACGGTTGTTCGCGGTCACGACGCGGATCCCGTAGAGCGACTCAGAAAGGTCGGCCAAGACGATCGCGATTCGGTCGCGCGCGAGGAGGTAGCCCTTCTCCGATGCGTGGTGGTACCAGATTGAGAAGACGACGAGGAGGGGGACCACGAGCAGCACGGTCCACGCCGCGAGCGTGACGTTCGTGAGGAACAAGATGACGGTGATGACGACCATCGTGAGTCCCTGGAGCGCGAACTGGCTGATGCCGTCTTGAATCAACTGCTGCAGGTTCTCGATGTCACTGGTCATCCGACTCATCAAGACGCCGGCCTTCTCCTCGGTGAAGAAGTCGAGGCTCAGTCGCTGGAACTGCGTGAAGACCCGAATGCGCAGGTCGTGCATGACGCGCGAAGAGAGCTTGCCGGTGACGTTGACCTGTTGACGTTGGAAGTAGACACTGACGAACGCGAGGGCGAGGTACAGCGCCGCGCACACCACGATCACGGCCAGACTCTTGTGGTTCTCCATGCCGTGACTGATGGCGTACTCGGTGAGGAGCGGTCCGGCCTGCAACGTGAGACTGATGACGATGACGAGCGCCGAACCGGCGACGACCCACTTGGGGTAGACGCGCAGCAGTTGCGGAAGCGTCAGGCGCTCGCGCTCCTTGGCGCTCGGTCGCTGCGTGAAGTGAATGTGGGACTTCGGGTGAACCGGTTCGCTCGCGAGCAGCTTCGTCGCCTCCTCCATCAGCTCCTCGGGAATGCCGCCGAAGGGAAGTCCCGCCCGCCCGGTCGCCCCCGGCGCGCTGGCGCCGAACATCGCTCCTCCGCCACCCGGACCCCAACCCATCAGGACCCCTCGCTCGTCGTGGTCTGGGCGAGAATCTCCGAATAGAGAGGCTCTCGTTCGAGCAACTCCTCGTGGGTGCCACTCGCGATCACGTGACCCTCGTCCAGCACCAAGACCCGACTGGCGAGTGCGATGGTCGAGATACGGTGCGCGATGACGATCGTGGTGCGCTGGGTCATGAGACCGCGCAGGGCCTCGTAGATGCCGGACTCCACGTGCACGTCGATCGCGCTGGTGGCGTCGTCGAGGATGAGGATCGGGGGATTGAGCAGCAGCGTCCTGGCGATCGCGATGCGCTGGCGCTGACCACCGGAGAGGGTGTAGCCGCGCTCGCCGACGACGGTGTCGTACCCGTCGGGCAGACGCACGATGAACTCATCGGCGTTCGCGGCGAGCGCGGCCGCCTGGATCTCCACGAGTGAAGCGTCGGGCCGTCCGTAGGCGATGTTGTCGCGGATGGAGATCGAGAAGAGGAACGGCTCGTCGAGCACGACGCCGACGTTCTCGCGCAGCGAGGTGAGCGTCACGTCGCGCAGGTCGTGTCCGTCGATCGTGATGGCGCCGTCGGTGACGTCGTAGAATCGATCGAGCAGTCGCGCCACGGTGGACTTGCCCGATCCGGTGCGCCCGACGATCGCGACCGTCTCGCCCGGTGAGAAGTGGGCGTCGAAGTCGCGAAGGATCTCCGCCCCGTTGTCGTAGGTAAAGTTGACGTGATTGAAATCGATGGCGCCTCGTACGTCGAGGAGGTCGTAGGCGCCCGGGCGGCCCACGATCTCGGGGTTCTCGTCGAGGATCTCGAAGATTCGACCGGCGCTGGCCTTGGCGCGCTGTCCCATCATGACGAGCTGGCCGAGCATCATGAACGGCGCCTGGAGCATCAAGAGATACAGGCTGAAGGCGAGGATTTGGGGATAGGCCAGGTCTCCGTGCAGGACCATCCAACCGCCGCAGAGCAGCACCAGGGCGAGCCCCAACTGGGGCAGGTTCTGGACCCAGGGCGACCAGATCGCGCGGATGTTGGCGTCCTTGATGTAGGCCCAGGCGACGCCTTCGGCCGCGTCGGCGAGGCGATCGATCTCCGCCTCCTCTTGCGCGAAGGACTTCACCACGCGAACACCGTTCACGTTCTCGTCGACGACTGTCGCGACCTCGGCCAAGCGGGCCTGGGTGATCCAAGAGATCGGGAACATAACCCGGCGCATCTTGATGCCGACCACGTACAGAATCGGCATCACGATCATCGAGATCAGTGCCAACGCCCAGTTGATGCTGAGCATGAATCCAAAGGCGACGACACCGATGAAGCACTGCACGATGATGAGCGGCGCGAAGATGGAGTACATCTGGACGCTGCGGATGTCGCTATTCGCTCGGCTGATGAGCTGACCGGACTGGACCCGGTCGTAGAAACTGAACGAGAGCCAAGTCATGTGCTGGTAGATCAGCGTACGCAGGTCCGCCTCCACGTTGTAGGCGGTGTTGTAGAGGAACTGGCGAGAGATGATGCCGGCCGCTCCCGCCAACAGCCCTACGATGACGAGTGCGACCACGTCGCCGTGGAGCGACGCCACGTGGTGCACGAACGTGTGGTCGATGTCGTTACTCAGCATGTTCGGCACGAGCACCTGGAAGACGAGACTCACGAACGAAAGGACGATCGCCGTCACGAACGTCACCCGGTGTGACTGGATCACCGGAAGTACTCGGCGCCACCAGGTCAGGCTCTGATCACGCGAGATCTCATGGCGCGGACCGGGATACTTCGAGCGCACCCCTCCCAAAGGATTCGCCGAATCCTGCTCTCGTTCTCTCTCTCGGACGCGTTCGGAACGCGAAGAGAGGAAGGAAGCCATTGATCAATATTACTTGCCTCTCGACACGTTTAATCGCGGCTCGACGGCCCGTGCGCGCTTTCGCGACCCCGACGTAATGTGACCTCGTGCCATCACTTCACGTCATCAACCACCCCGTCGTCGCTGACAAGGTGCGCAGCCTGCGCGACGTCGCGACCTCCAACGCCGACTTCTTGCGCCTCGCGGGCGAGATCTCGCGTTTCGTCGCCTACGAGGCCTTCCGTGCGACGCCGGTCACCGCGACGACCGTCGACACGCCGGTCGTGAAGGGCGCGCCCGCGGTGCGTATCGACACCGAGTACTTGATCGTCCCCATCCTTCGCGCCGGTCTCGGGATGAGCCCGGCGGTCCAAGAGGTGCTGCCGCACCACCGCGTCTGTCTAGTCGGACTTCGCCGCAACGAGGAGACCCTGAAGCCCGACGTCTACCTCGACGGACTACCCGAGTCACTCACGGGCGTGCACGTCGTGCTCTGTGACCCGATGCTGGCGACGGGCGGATCACTCGTCTGCGTGCTGGACATGCTGCGCGCTCGCGGCGCGGGCGACGTGACCGTGCTCTGTCTCATCGCGGCACGGCCGGGCCTCGACTACGTCTTCTCAAAGCACCCCGACGTCGCCATCGTGGCCGCCGCGCTCGACGCCGAACTGAACAGCGTCGGTTACATCACGCCCGGTCTCGGTGACGCTGGCGACCGACTCTTCGGACCACCGGCGCGCTGATCAGAGCCCGATGTCCTCGTTCCAGAGGTCGGGATGTTCGAGTATGAAGGCGCCCAGCAACTCGGTGCAGGCCGGGTCGTCGAGCACGACGATCTCGACGCCGAGTTCGGCAAGCCAGTCGTGCCCGCCGTGAAAAGTCGTGGCCTCGCCGATGACGACGGCGCCGATATTGAACTGTCGCACCAGTCCCGAGCAGTACCAGCACGGCGAGAGCGTGGTGACCATCACGGTGTCCGGGTAGTCACGACGACGACCGCCCTTTCGAAACGCGTCGGTCTCGGCGTGCACGGACGCGTCGCGCTCCTGGACGCGTCGGTTGTGGCCCGAGCTGATCAAGGTGCCGTCGCGCAGGTAGAGCGCCGCGCCGATGGGAATGCCGCCCTCGCTCAGACCGAGGACGGCCTCGTCGTAGGCAGTGACAAGCATTCGTCGGGCGAGGTCCAGGTCGAGTGGTGAGGTGGTTGAACTCATGGGCTCAGTATGCTCGCTCAGCGTGGGCGAACGCACGTACTCCGTTGAGATCGGCGCCCAGCGCGTCGATCTTCCCGTCGTCTCGCTGAACGAACAGTTGGCCCTGGCGCTCTTGATCACGGTCGACATGGGCGTGGAGTTCATGTCGCGCGCGGGCGCCGAACTCGCCGACATCATTCGTCCCTACGAGGTGGACATCGTCGCGACGGTGGCGACCATGGGCATCCCCCTCGTCGTCGAAGTCACCCGACACCTGGGGCTCGATCAGTACGTCATCTTGCACAAGACGCCCAAGATCCACTTGGCCGACGCGGTGAGTGAGAGCGTGCGATCGATCACGACCGACGCCGAACAGCGCCTGCTCTTCGACCGCGCACGCATCAAAGACGTCGCGGACAAGCGAGTGGCGATCGTGGACGACGTGATTTCCACCGGTGCCTCGACGGGTACGGCCCTTCGACTACTGCGCGGGGTCGGCGCTGAGATCGTCGTGATCGGCACGCTGGTGACCGAAGCGTCGATCTGGCGAAGCTCGCTCGGCGACGACGCCAAGATGGTTCGCGCGCTCGGTTCCATTCCGGTCTTTCGACCCGACGGGTCGGGTGGTCTCGTCGAGGACTGGGCCGGTTAGAACTGCACACGACAACGCCCCCGAGCCGAGGCTCCGGGGCGTTGCGGCGAATCTATGACGTGGGTTCGAGCTCTTGCTGTTTGGCGACCTGGCGTGACACGTTGCCGGTGACCTTCTCGAGCACGAAGTAGACCAACGCGGCCACGATGATGCCTGTCGGGACCGAGAAGTCGGCGCCGCCGTACCACCCGGCGGTGCAGACGTTGTGCACGAGACTGCCCGCGCAGGTGCCGCCGTAGTGATTCGAAATCGGCGTCATCCAATGGAACGGGAAGTTGACCGGCGGCGGGGCCTTGGAGAATGCGATCGTCGAGCAGACCATGCCCACAACGAAGCCGATGATCGCGTTCCAGTTCACGCCGGTTCGTCCGACGTAGTAGACCCCGCTCTTATCGTCGCGCTGCAATTCCGACGCGCTGTAGCGATACTTGCGCAAGATCCAGTCCATTATGTAGATGCCGAACCACGGCGCGATCCACACGATGATGACGCCCACGAACTCCTTCATGTAGAGCGAGAACGTCGACTGAAACATCGCCCAGATCGTGAGTCCGCACGCGAGGATGCTGTCCAGCACGACGGCCTGGTATCGCTTGAGCTTGAGCCCCATCGCCTGGAGCGACACGCCCGAGGAGTACAGGTCGAGCGAGTTGATGCCGAAGAGTTGCACGATCGCGAAGATCAGGAAGATCGCGATGACCCAACTCGGGATGGCGTGTTGGATGTGGAGCGCCTCGAAGGGATTGGACCCATTCCAGGCGCTGAACTCCGCGCCCGATGAGACGAAGGTAAAGGTCGCCGCCCCGAGCACCATCATGAAGATCTCGGGGATGGCCGTGCCGAGGAACATCCAGCCGACGATGGCGCCCTTGCTCGCGTCACGCGGCACGTATCGGGTGTAGTCATTGCCGCACTCAGTCCAACCGAGACCCGAGAGGGCGAAGGTGAAGGCGAGTCCCGCAGTGATCAACTGCCAGTTTTCAAAGGTTCCCTTGAAGCTCGCCGATCCGTGCTTGAAGTCGTAGATCGCCAAGAGGACGAATATCGCGCCGAAGGGGATGATTAGTGCGCGGAGTACCTTCACCATCGTCGCGTGCCCGAGATACGGCATCACGGCCTGAATCGCCGCCGCGAGGATGATGTAGGCGACCTTGAGACCGCTCGAGGTGTGGATGCCGGTCATCTGGGTGAGCACGAGCGCCGCTCCCACGATGAGGATCAGACCCTCGGTTTCGAATCCCAGCTGCGTGAGCCAGTTAAAGAAGCTCAGTAGTCGCGAACCACGGGTGCCGAAGGGCGCGCGAGAGATCATGAACGCGGTCGTACCGGTCTCGGGGCCCTGCAGTGAGGCGAGTCCCAAGAGGAAATACGAGATGTTGCCGGCGACGATGATCCAAAGCGCCGTGTAAAAACTGAATCCGAAGCCCATCAAGAGCGCACCGTAAATGAAGTACTCGACGTTTATCGACGTACCGGCCCACAGGGCCGCGATGTTGCGCGGCGTCGCCCAGCGCTCGTTCTCCGGGACGTAATCGATGCCTCGTCGTTCGACCTTGAAGGCCTCGTCGCCCGAGGATCCATCGTGAATATCAATGCCTGTCGCCACTCGTGTGGTCCTCCCTAATAGATGGTGTGCACCTGATACGTCTCCGTGAGGCGCTAGTCGTACGCGCCCAGTATGCCCGAATTCAATTGGCGGATGAGGCCTTCGTGACAACTTCGTGACGAACTTTCAGATTTAGTTCCTTCTTACGCCCTGTCAATGTCGCCCACACCTTCGTTGGGGAGTATGTACCTGTCGCGAAAGCCCCCCTTTCGAGACAGAAAGCGAACCTCCCGTGAACCGATCGACCCGCAAGCGAGCCCTCCGAAGGGTGGGACTCTCTTCGGCGGTCGCCGTCACGGTGCTCGCCAGCGCCGTGGGCGTCGCGAGTGCCTCGCCCCACGGCCCGAGGTTCGCCACTTCGCCCGCCGTTCGCGCTTCGAAGGACGCCGGCACGAACGCGCCGCCGATGCCACTCGGTGGACCCCGTGGCATCGGCGGTGACGTCAAGGTCCTTACACCTACTTCGATCACGGTCGTGCGTTTCGACGGCACCGCGACTACGTTCGCCATCACTTCCTCGACGAATGTGACTGACCTGGGCCACGGAGCGTCCACGGCGAGCCTGGCGTTGGGGGAGAGTGTTCGCATCATCCTTAGCTCGACCGACGGGACAGTCGCCGGATCGATTCATATCGTGCCCGCGAACATCGCCGGAAGGGTCAGCGCGATCGACGGTGACACGATTGCGTTGACGGGCCCCCATGGCCAAAGCGGAACGATTCAGGTGAGCGCGGCGACGATCTATGCCAAATTTGGTGGAACAGCGTCGCTCAGTGACGTACGCGTCGGGTCATTGGTCGTCGCCGGAGGCACATTCGGTTCTTTGCCCACAACCATTGACGCCGCGACCGTTGGGATCGGCATGCCCGGACCGGGAAGTGGTCCCGGACCGAATAATGGCTCCGGGCTCTTGGCCGGTCCATTTGCTCGGGGACCGCCGGGGATCCTGGATGAATCTCGTCCGCACGCGAGAGGAGTCGCGACACGATGACGATTGCCTGAATAGCAGGGAATCGTAGAAATCTCAGGGCCCGGGCGGTCCCTCCCTACCGCTCGGGCCCTGATGCAATTGCAGTTCCGTCAGGGCCCAAACGGCTTCCCCTCCGTTTGGGCCCTGCCCCCTTTTTCTGCGTGAACCGCGCAGCCTTGTTGTATCGATTATCGACTTTGAGTTGACACACACTCGCACCCAATTGAGATAACCCCTGTATTTACTTGACGAACGCGCGTGATTCGTCGCGGTACAGACTTCTGACGCCATCTAAAGAGCCTCGCAGGACTTTCACAGGGCTCTCACAAATCGACGTTTGAAGATGGATTTGTCTCGAATCATCTCGATACGAGACATTGGGCAGGTTTCACCATGATCCGCACCGAGCAGATGGAATTCGTCAATCGGACCGGTATCTACTCCATGACGCCGGAACACCTTGACGACGCCGGGCTCGCGGTTCGCGTTTGTCGAGCCACGTTCGCCCCCCTTTCATTAGGCGACGCGACACCGGGTAATTCCGCCAGTTGTGACTCGGGTGATGTTTTTCACGGTCGAGTTCGAGTCCAAATGGAGTTCCTCACGTTCGGCGGCCGCCTTTAGCGCGGCCACGTATGAGTTTCCCAGGGCCCGAGCGGCGTCGCCCTGCCATCGGGTCCTGGGAATTAAACCCGCGACACTGCCCTTCTTTTGGGATGGGTTCTTGATAAGTTGCGACGAGAGGAGCGCCAGCACAAGGCCCGCTCCGGGGGGAAAGCAGGATTCAGATGTCAGCCACGTTCGATCGTCGATCGTTCCTTACACACTCAGCCGCCACCATCGGTGGCGTCGCATTGGCCGGATCGATCGTTGACGATCTTCTCGCCACGTCGGCCAGCGCTGCAGCCATTGGAGTGAACAATGGAAAGCCGAAGCGTGGTGGGACCCTGACCGTCGGGACTCTCTCCGACGTTCCGAACTACCACGTTTTTAATGGCTCACAAGGTAAATTAGACGCTTCGGGATTCTGTGTCGCGAACGCGCTCTACGATCCACTCTTCGTGATGTCGGCGAACGGCAAGGTCGCCTTGCCGATGCTGGCGCTCTCGGCGACCCCTAACGCCAACTACACGGTGTGGACGATTCCCCTTCGCCAGGGCATCACCTTCACGAACGGCACGAGCTTCGACGCCGACATCGTCGTCGCCAACTGGGTGGCCGCCAACGCCGACGCCACGGTCGGACTGGCGATTAAGCCAATCATCAGTTCGGTGACGAAAGTGGACGATTTCACCGTCGCCTACAACCTGGTGATCCCGTTCTCGGCCTTCCCGGTCTCCTTGGCCGAGCAGCAGATCGCCTACATGGCGCACCCGGACTCCTTCGTGCCGACCTACACCGGTAACCCCATCGGTACGGGTCCCTTCCGCGTGAAGACCTGGCAGGTCAACGTCGAGTCCCAGTTCGTGAAGAACGCCAACTACTGGCGCTCGGACTCGCACGGTCGTCAGTTGCCGTACCTCAGCAATATCCACTTCAAGACGATCGTCGACCCCGAAGCCCGTAACGAAGCCTTGCAGGCGGGCAACGTGGACATGATCCTTCAACAGAGCGGCCCGCAGATTGACGCCCTCAAGCACATGAAGGGCGTGAGTTACGTCACGGACATGACGCAGCCGCGCGACCCGGGGCTCAATTTCCTGATCATGAACACGACGGGCACGATGAACCAGTACTTCGCGTGGGCCGGTGAATTCGCGCCGACCATTCCGGGTTCGTTGCAGTACCTCTTGAAGGGAACGGCGGCGCCGTTGGCCGTCCAAGAGGCTGACTGGATCGGCACCCTGGGTGCGGTCAACCCGTCGTCGCTGCAGTGGGACACGACCATTAAGCCGGTCGTGAACGACCAGAGCGTTCGCCAGGCCTTGGCGATGGCGGTCAACCGCAGCACGTACTTCCGGGTCATCGACAACAGCGTCGGTCAGTTGGCGGACGGCATCTTCAGGAAGACCTCGGCGTTCTACAAGAACCCGGGCTACCCGGCCTACAACCCGACGAAGGCGAAGTCCCTCATCGACGCCTACAAGTCCAAGAACGGCGTCTCCCAGGTCGCTTTCGTCATGGACATCGTGGCCGGCAGCGCGACCGCGACCAAGGCCTTCGACTTCTTCCAGCAGGAGTTTTCGAAGATCGGCGTGACCATCACGCCTCGGTCACTCGTCCAGAGCGCGCTCATCGAGAACGTGATCTTGGGCGAGTACGACTGTGCCGGTTGGAACCAGTTCGGTGGTTGCGACCAGTCCCTCAACTACGTGTGGTTCGACTCGCAGTCGGCGACGGCGTCGCTGACCGCGGGCGGACTCGGCATGTCGGGGCTACCGGCCGGAACCCAGATCGCCGGTGCGGTGAACTTCGCCCACCAGGCCGACCCCGTCGTCGAGACGGCGCTGCTGAGCGCCATGGCGGCGCGCGTTGGTTCGGCGGCGCAGAAGACCGCGTGGCAGGCGGTGAACCGTCGCTTCGCCATCGGGATTCCCTACGTGATGCTCGACACCACGGTCAATGCGTGGGCCGCGAGGTCCGACGTGCAGAACTGGGTGTCCGGGACCGCCGGAGACGGTACGACCCGCTGCCTGAGTCCGGACGCCGGATCGGCGCGCTGGGACCAGATCTGGAAGAGCTAGTCCAACTAGCTCGGCGAACGCAGTGAAGAGGGGCGGCGAGAGCCGCCCCTCTTCACGTGCTCGACGCGGTCTCGGTGATATTGCCGGTGACGTTGCGCCACCACCACAGCGTCGTCACCGCGAGCGCGACCGAGATTATGGCGAGCAAGGTGAAGGGCAGCGCCGAGTTGATGCTGAAGAGGAAGCCCGAGGTGCCGGCCGCGGCCGCGAGCGCCGCGGTGTTCGACGTCGCGTAGAGGCCCTGGCGCCGGCTGAGTTCGCGGTGGACCGCCCCCTGGCTCATCAACGACGAGATCGACGGCGCCGACATCGCCGCGCCGATCGACTCCAAGGAGCCCATGAACAAGATGAGGTCGTTGTTGTGGATGTGCGGGTAGATCGAGAGAAAGACCGCGCCGTTGATCAATCCACCGAGCGCGATGTAGCGGCGATTGGCGTGATCGGCCAGCCACCCGCCCACCCCGCTCAGCGCCACGAACGGCAAACAGAAGATCGTCCAACTGAGGCGGATCTGCAGCGTCGAGGCGTGATGGGCGTGCAACAACAGGCTCCAACAGGCCTCGTACACGCCGATGACGAGTCCGCTGGCGCTCGCCGCGACGAGGGCGCCCGTGAGTTGTGGGCTCCACTGCAGCCTCGGCAGCGGGGTCGGGTCGTAGGCGCGGTCGCCGAGGTTCGTGCGGTAGGCGACGATCGCCGCCACGAAGCTGATCATGCCCGCCGCGAAGAAGGCCCAGCCGAGGCTGTTCACGGTTACGACGACGCCGGCGATAGGCCCGAGGGCCAAGCCCAGTAGCTGAGCGGCGATGATGCGCGAGATCGCTCGACCGCGCTCGCTCTCGGAGAACAGCGCCGCCACGGCCGACATCGACGCCACTTCGATCGCGCCCGCCGACGCTCCCTGCACGGCCCGGGCGAGCGCGAACCACGGGGCCGAGACGGGCAAGAGGTACGCGGTGCTCGCGACGCCGTAGGCCAGCAGGCTGTAGATCAGTATCGGCCGGCGCCCGAATCGGTCGGCGAGTCGGCCGAGGAAGAACTGCGTGAGGACGCCGGCCACGAAGAAAGACGCCATGACGAACCCGATGATCGTGGGCACCCCACCGCGGTGTTCGAGGAAGAGCGGCAGCAATGGGAGACCCAGCGTGGCGCCCATCCACTGGATCGCGACGATGATTGTGAGGCGTCGCAGGGTCTGCTGCGGGGTGCTTTGAGCCACCGTCTCACGCTACTCACGGGGTGTGCGCAAAGAACGTGAACCCATCGGTCCGTCGGGTCCTGCGAAGTGCGTGTGGGAGTATGGGTGTCGTGCACGCGGTCGAGTTGTTGTTCGCCATTGGATGGGCGTTGTTCTGGGTTGGCTGGCTCGCGGCGGCGTTCACCATGAAGAGAGGTCGTCCCGCGTGGTCCAATGAGTTTCGGATTCGGGTCCCGATCATCGTGGTGGTGGTCATCTTGCTTCGCGTGGGAGCGTTCCGGATTGCAGTTCACCATGTGGATGCGCTGCGCGCCGGAATCGGCTTGGCGCTTTGGGCGCTCGGGCTCGCCTTCGCCATCTGGGCGCGGCTCCACATCGGACGCAACTGGGGAACGCCGATGTCACAAAAGGTGGACCCGGAGCTGGTGACCAGCGGTCCTTACCACCTCGTACGTCACCCGATCTATTCCGGCATCCTGGCCGCCGGCGTTGGCACCGCGATCGCGCTGAGCTGGTCGGTGCTCATCGCCGTGGGAATCGCCGGCGTCTACTTCGTCTACAGCGCGACGGTCGAGGAGCGCTACATGGCCGGGGTGTTCCCCGACACCTATCCGGCGTATCGACGCACGACCAAGATGCTCGTGCCGTACATCTTCTGAAGTGACCCGACACCTTCGCTACAGCGAACCGCACTCGACGAGGATCAGGACACCGAGGCCGAGGTAGAGCCACGGCAACATCCTCGGCGCGTTCTTCGTGCCCCACGCGACGATCCGGGGACGGCTGCTGACCCACTGGGCGCACACGATGAACAACAGTTCCATCACCGCGAAGATCACGACGGTCACGAGGGAGTGGAAGAACCCGTCGGCCCGCAGCAGGGGGACCCACACGGCGAGGTTGTCACCGCCGAGGGCCAGGGTCATCACGAAGGTGGTGATCGCACCGCGGCGAAAGACCTCACTCGGCGGCTTCGCGCGATGGCGCCACGCGTACCACGCCAGGGCCCACGGCGCGAGGCAGAGCAGGCCGATCCACGGCAGAGGAACAGGTGTCAACAACGACCCAATACCCCCCGCGAGCAAGAGGAGCGTGACGACACCGAGCGCTTGGGCGTAACTCACACGGCGAAAGTGCTTTCTCTCGGTGACGATCAACTGCGCGGCGAAGGCGAAGAAATTGTCGAGCATCGTCCCGAGAAACGCGAGAATGGCCACGATAACGACACTGAGAATCGTGTGCACGCGATGACCTTACCGGACGCCCGAAGCGAGAAATCGGGCACTGTAGGCTGTCATCGATGATTCGTCAGGTCTTGCCCCCGAGCGTCGAACAACTGGAAGCGGCGCGACGTGTCATCGCCGATCACCTCGTGGCGACACCGACGATCACGTTGTCACTTCGTGGCCGACCGGTCCTCGTGAAGATGGAGAGCCTGCAGCCCACCGGTTCCTTCAAGGTCCGTGGTGCGTTGGCGGCCGTCGACGCCGCCCGGCGTGACGATCCCAATGGCGCCGTCATCACCGCCTCGGCGGGCAATCACGGACTCGGCGTCGCCTACGCGTCCTCCGTGCTCGGCGTTCCCGCCACCGTCGTCGTTCCGAAGAACGCGTCGGCGGCCAAGGTGAAGAAGCTGGGCAACTACATGATCGAACTGATCCAATTCGGATCATCGTTCGACGAGGCGCAGGCCCACGGAATGGCCTTGGCCGACGAGCGATCGATTCGCTTCATCTCGCCCTTCAACAACTCCGACGTCATCGCCGGACAGTCCACGGTCTTCGACGAGATACTGCTGCAGGCGCCCGAGATCGAGCATCTCGTGATCTCCGTCGGCGGAGGGGGTCTCCTCTCCGGCGCGCTCATCTCTCGCGACGCGCACGGTCGTTCGGATATTCGCATCACCGGCGTGCAGCCGAAGGAGAGTGCCGCGCTCTATCACGTGCTGCGCGGCGCGACGATGGCCGAGGTCGTGCACCGTCCGACGATTGCCGACGGTCTCGCGGGGGGCGGTGACGACGGTTCGGTCACCAATGACTTGATCGCCTCGCACGACATTCCACTGGTGTTGGTCCCCGAGATCGACATTCGTCGAGCGGTGCGCGAAGCGGCGGAGAACAACGGCATCGTCATCGAGGGATCGGCCTCGGCGTCCTACGCCGCGATCACGAACGACTTCGTGGACGACGCGACGTCGCGCATCGGATTCATCGCGAGTGGTCGCAACATCTCGCTCGAACTACTGCTGGAGATCCTGCAAGAGCCACTGGCGTGAGCCGCAAATTATAAGAAATCCTCGATAAGTAGGCTGGGCCGATGGCGGCGTTCAAGAAATCGTACGGAATCACGCTCGCCGTCTTGGCACTCACGCTGACCATCATGGGCGTCGTGTTCGCCGCGACCGACCCGAATCCCTCGGGGGTTCCCAAGGACCCCCTGGTACTGAACGGCGACCCGCCGCGCTCGGCCAGTCTTCTGGTGACCGTGGCGAACGGACAGTCCTACAACGTCTCGGCCACGATCAACGCCAACTTCGACCGATCTCGAGCCGAAGCCATCGTCCAGTTTCCGCTGCTCTTCTCTCAGACGTCGGTTGAGTTCCGGCTGATCGGTGACCACGTGTACGCCGAGGCGGCCGACATCTCGTCGGGCAAGTGGCTGGAGATCAACGCGAATCCGCCGTCGTTCTTCGGCATCGCGTTGGAGCTGACGCAACCGGGACCGGACCTCTCGCTGATCAAGAGCTTCCATCACGACACGGTCACGAAGAGCGGCTACTCCACGACGTACGACTTCTCGAACAACGCGGTGCCGTTGACCAACGTGCTCGGCAACCCCAAGAAGACCGTGCTCGGCTCACTGGACGTCACCGTGACGACCGGGAGCGGAGGCGAACTGACGGCCGCGACGATGACGTGTCGTTCTCGCCACGACGTGAGCAAGATCACGGTGCAGATCCTCTCGTACAACAGGCGCGCGCAGATCTCCGCGCCGGCCCCGAGCGACGTCAACCCCCTCAAGGTCTCGTCGATTCGTCAACTGTTCTCATCGACGTCACTGGCCACGCTGTTACTGCCCGAGAACTTCTCGTCCTTGGTCCAAGGGACCGCGCAGGTAAGTTGAGTACCGCGGACGACGGTCACCTGGAGCCTCGCTGGCCCGCGTCGCTCGCCTTGGTGGTGTGCGTCACGCTCTACGTCCTCTTGCCCGACCGACTCGTGGTCGGACCGCACTGGCTGTTGCCGGTGCTGGTGGCGTTGCCACTGGGGCCCCTCTCCGCGCGACGACACCGTCACCCCGACGAGAGCGCGTGGATCCGTCACGTCACGATCGGCCTCATCACACTGGTCACCGTCGCCAACGTCGCTTCGATGGTGCTGCTCGTGCACCACCTCCTCGTGAGCGAGGTCTCCCAGGGTCGCAAGTTGATCTACTCGGCGGTCGCGGTGTGGTTGACCAACGTCATCTTGTACGGCCTGTGGTTCTGGGAGGTCGACCGCGGTGGTCCGCATCGGCGCGCCTCGGGTGAGAAGCTCGTGATCGACCTGCAGTTCCCGCAGTTGGAGAATCCGCACCTGGCACCGGAGAATTGGCGCCCTAGGTTCACCGACTACCTCTACACCTCATTCGCGAACGGCACGAGCTTCGCGCCGGCCGACGCCATGCCCCTGACGTTGCGCATGAAGGTGCTCTTCACGACGGAATCGATCGTGTCGCTGGTCACCATCGCGGTCGTCGCGGCGCGCGCCGTCAATATCCTTCGATAGTTCAGTCGACGAGTCGCTCGAGCCAGCGACTCGCGCGGCTCACCTTGCCACGCTCGGCTTCGACGCGGTCGGCCCAGACCGCGAGGCCGAGTCCCGCGTTGATGCCGATCCAGCGAAACGGCTCGAACTCCCAGCGCCTCCCGGCGCGCTGCACGAACGCCAGGCGAGTGAAGGCACTCTCGGTGTCGGGCCGAGTGATCAGATCGGCGAGCGCCGTGGCGGCGACGTGACTGAGGACGACGCCGTCACCGGTGTAGCCGCCGGCCGACGCCAGGCCGGTGTTGAAGTCGACGTGGACGAACGGCGAATGGTCCCGGGGCATCGCCAGTGGGCCACCCCAGGCGTGGGTGATCGCCCCGTCCATCGTCGGGAAGAGCTCTCGCAACGTCGCCTCGAGTTTCGCGAAGACCTTGTCATTCGTGTCGAACCGGGTCTCCACCGAGGATCCGAAGTGATACGGTGCGCCGCGACCGCCGAAGGCGACGCGATCGTCGCTCGTGCGCTGGGCGTAGATGATGAGGTGACGATCGTCGGCGAATGTCTCGTAGTGGGCGAAGCCGACTTCATTCCAGAACTCCGCCGGGAGCGGTTCGGTCGCGATCATCAACGAGTACAGCGGCACGACGGTGCGACGTTCTCGCGGCAGGTTGGGCGTGAATCCCTCGGTCGCGCGCACGACGAAGTCGGCGTGCACGTTCGCGCCCACGGTGACGACCTCGGCTTGACGACCGGCGCGAGCGGGGATGATCCGCGTGACCGCGGTGTTCTCGAAGATCATCGCGCCGAGTTTCTCGCACACGTCCGAGAGTCCGCGCACGAGTCGCGCCGGGTCGATTCGTGCGCAGTGCGGCGAGTAGAGCGCGCCCAGCGCGCCGGCCACGCGTCCGTGCGCGGCGAGGTCCGAATCCTCGATCCAGGCGAGGTCGGCCGCCTCGATCCCCACCTCGCGGGCCGACGAGACCTCGTCGGCCAGTCGCGCACGCTGGATCTCACTGCGGGCGAACGTCATCGTGCCGCCGTGGATGAATCGCGCGTCGATCCCGTCGCTTCGTGCCGACGAACCGAGTTCCGAGACGGCCCCTTGGAGCACGTGGCGCTGATGGTCGAACGCCTCGCGGCCGAAACGCCGGATGACGCTCGCGTTGCTCAGTGGGAACAGTCCCGAGGCCCAACCACCGTTTCGTCCCGATGCGCCGAAGCCGCATACCTCTTTCTCGAACACCGCGATGCGAAGACTTGCGTCGCGTCGAAGGAGTTCTCGCGCGGTCCACAGACCGGTGAACCCACCGCCGACGATCGCGACGTCGACGTCGAGATGTCGTTGCAGGGCCGGACGGGGCGTGACGGGGTGATCCAGCGACGACCACCACAGGGACTGCGATGGCGCCACGATCAGACGAACTTGACGGCTCCGGTGAAGACCTCGCGCATGGTGCCGACCATGAAGTCGATATCGGCCCGCGTGGAGATCAGTGGTGGGGCGAGCTGGACGACGGGGTCGCCGCGGTCGTCCGAGCGACAGATCAGGCCGCGTCGGAACATCTCGGGCGACACGTAACCGCGAAGGAGTCGTTCGGCGTCCTCGCCGGCCCACGTCTCCTTGGTCTCTTGGTTCTTCACCAGTTCGACGCCCCAGAAATACCCCGTGCCGCGCACGTCGCCCACGATCGGGATGTCGCGCAGGTCCAGGAGGCTCTGACGGAAGTAGTCCTCGTTGCCCCGCACGTTCTCGAGCACCCCTTCGTTCTCGATGATCTCAATGCTCTTGAGGGCCACGGCGCACGAGACCGGGTGTCCGGACCAGGTGAAGCCGTGCACGAACGAGGCGGTGCCGTGTTGGAAGGGCTCGGCCACGCGGTCCGAGACGATCATCGCGCCGAGCGGGGCGTAGCCCGCGGTGATGCCCTTGGCGCAGGTGATGATGTCGGGCACGTAGTCATACTTCTGACCGCCGAACCAGGTGCCGAGTCGACCGAAGGCGCAGATGACGTCGTCTGAGACGAGGATCACGCCGTAACGGTCACAGATCTCGCGAACCGACTGCCAGTAGTTCGGCGGGGGAGTGAAACAGCCCCCGGCGTTCTGGACCGGCTCCAAGAAAACCGCGGCGACGGTCTCAGGACCCTCGCGCAAGATCGCCTCTTCGATCTGGTGGGCCTGCCAGAGACCGAAGGCCTCGAAGTCGTCGCCGTACTGTTCGGCGCGATAGAAGTTGACCGCCGGGACCTTCACCGCGCCGGGCACGAGCGGCTCGAACGGCTGACGGTAGGGCTCGAGGGACGTGATCGTGAGTGCCCCCAGCGTGGTGCCGTGGTACGCGACGTCGCGACTGATGACCTTGTAGCGATCGGTGTCGCCGCGCATCTTATGGTACTGGCGCGCGAGCTTCCAGGCGCTCTCGTTCGCTTCGGCACCGCCGGACGTGAAGAAGACGCGGTTGAGGTCACCGGGAGCGAGGCTCGCGAGTTTCTCGGCGAGCTCGATCGCCTTGGGATGAGCGTAGGTCCACAGGGGGAAGAAGGCCATCGTCGTCATCTGCTCGGCCGCCGCCGCGCCGATGTCGGCGCGACCGTGCCCGAGCATGTTGGTGAAGAGACCGGACAGTCCGTCGAAGTACTCGGTGCCGTTGGCGTCGTAGACGCGCGTGCCCTCGCCGCGCACCATAATCGGCACTTCATTGTGCTCGTCGTAGGCCCCCATGCGCGACATCTGGAGCCACAGGTGGCGCCGAGCGCGCTCGGAGTAGTTATGACTCGCGTGTTGCTCGTCCGCGAATTCAATGCCGTCGCTGATTGTGTTCAACGTCACTTGGTCCCCCATACGTAGGTCTGCTTTGAAAGCTTCAAATACAGAAATGTTTCCACTTCGGTCACCCCGGGAATGCTCCGAATCGAGTCATTCAAGAGGTGCACGAGTGCGTCGTCGTCGACGGCGATGACCTCGGCGATGATGTCGAAGCTGCCGGCGGTCATGACGACGTAGTTCGCCTCATCGATCGATGCGATCTTGTCGGCGACGAGTCGAACGTCACCGTGTACGCGGATGCCGATCAGGGCCTCGCGTCCGTAGCCGAGCTGCAGCGGATCGGTGATCGCGACGATCTGCATGACGCCGGACTCCTTGAGTCGTTGCACGCGGCGGCGCACGCCCGCTTCGGAGAGCCCGACTTCAGTGGCGATGGCACCGTAGGCGCGACGACCGTCGCGCTGGAGGTGGCTGATGATCTGTCGATCGATCGAGTCGAGACCATTCGGCGCGGACGAGGTCAGTTCCGGGGACGAGCGCTCGGGGCTCTTCTTGGTCTGACGAGGTGGTTTGGTCGCTGGCATTGGTCACTCCCGGCGCAGTAACCCGAAGGCCCCCGTGCTGCGGATAGAGACAGTATAGGGGGTTCAGGCGACTGAAAGAGTCGTTTTTTTCGCTCCAGGGGACTTATACCTTCGGTTTAGGTTGCAAGACCCCGGCAAACTCTGGCAGAGTGGCTCAGGGCAACGCCGTGGGGCCAGCCGGGACTTGGAGGGAATCATGCGCCGTTTAGACAACTTTGTCGGAGGCGAGTCGGTCGCTCCCAAGAGCAAGAAGTACGTCGAACTCATCAACCCCGCGACCGGTGACGCCTTCGCCGAGATGCCCGTCTCGAACGCCGCCGACGTCGACAAGGCACTGCAGGTCGCGAGTACCGCCTTCCAGAGTTGGAAGCGCACGACGCCGTCCCAGCGCAGCCGGGCGCTCCAGCAGATCGCCGACATCCTCGAAGCGCACGCCGAAGAGCTCGTCGCCGTCGAAGCGGAGAACTGCGGGAAGATCATCGCGCTCACGATGAGCGAAGAGATCCCGCCGATGATCGATCAGATTCGATTCTTCGCGGGCGCGGCGCGCCTCTTGGAAGGCCGTGGCGCCGCGGAGTACATGGAGGGCATGACGAGTTACGTACGACGCGAACCCATCGGTGTGTGCGGCGCGGTCACGCCGTGGAACTACCCGATGATGATGGCGGTGTGGAAGTGGGCGCCGGCGATCGCGGCCGGGAACACGATGGTCCTGAAGCCCGGCGATTCGACGCCGGCCTCGACGGTGTTGATGGCTCAACTCATGGCCGAAGTCCTGCCCCCGGGCGTCTTCAACGTCGTGTGCGGTGACCGCGACACCGGTCGCGCACTCGTGGAGCACGCGATACCGGCCATGGTGTCGGTCACCGGTTCGGTGCGCGCCGGCATGGAAGTGGCCTCGAGCGCCTCCCAGACCTTGAAGCGGGTCCACCTGGAACTCGGGGGCAAGGCGCCGGTCATCGTCTTCGACGACGTCGACATCGCTTCGGCGGCCGAGAACATCGCCGTGGCCGGCTACTTCAATGCCGGCCAGGACTGCACCGCCGCGACGCGCGTGCTCGCCGGTCCGAAGGTCTACGGCGACTTCGTCGACGCGCTGGCCGAACAGGCGAGGAACACGGTCATCGGCGCACCCGACAACGAGGACGCGCTCTTCGGTCCGGTCAACAACGTCAATCAGTTCCAGCGCGTCACCGGTTTCCTCGCTCGCTCTCCCGGTCACGCCTCGCTCGCGGCCGGGGGACACCAGGTCGGCGACGCCGGCTACTTCATCGAGCCGACCGTGGTGGCCGACCTCCACCAGGACGACGAGATGATCCAGAGCGAGATCTTCGGTCCGGTCATCACCGTGCAGAAGTTCAGCGACGAGGCCGAAGCGCTGGCCTGGGCCAACGGCGTCGACTACGGACTCGCCTCATCGGTGTGGACCAGCGACCACGGACGCGCCATGCGCTTCACGAGGGACCTCGACTTCGGATGCGTGTGGGTCAACACGCACATTCCGCTCGTCGCCGAGATGCCCCACGGCGGCTTCAAGCGCTCGGGATACGGCAAGGACCTCTCGATGTACGGCTTCGAGGATTACACGCGCGTCAAGCACGTGATGCACAACATCGAGTCGTGAACTTGAAAGTGGAGGCGACAACGCGCTCGATCCCGCGGCTGGCGAGATCGCGGTGGCGGTCGGTTCGGTTGCCGCGATGGCGTCAGGAACTCTGCCCGTCACCCTCTACGTGGGCTGCACCATGCCGTAGTATTTGGCGCATTCTGATTCGCGCCCAGGGCGCGATGTCTTGAGGGGGGCAGTGTGTCATTGATCGTTGAACCGGCTAATCAGGCGCCGGACAAAGGACTCAAGAGTGGCGCACTGGGACTGATCTCCAGCACGGTCATCGGCATTGCCTCAACGGCGCCGGCCTACAGCTTGGCCGCCACCCTCGGATTTGTCGTCGTCGCGATCGGCCTCCAGGCACCCATCGTGACGATTCTGGCGTTCGTCCCGATGTGGTTCGTCTCGATCGCGTTCCAGCAGATGAACAAGGCCGATCCCGACTGCGGTGCCAGCTTCACATGGGCGACACGGGCTTTCAGCCCGCGCGTGGGCTGGATGGGTGGTTGGGGTGTTCTCGCGGCGGACATCATCGTCATGGCGAGCCTCGCCCAGATCGCCGGTCAATACGTCTTCGATCTCTTCAACGCCAATGGCATCGGGAACGACGCGTCGAGCGTGTGGGTATTGCTCGTCGGGATCGCCTGGATTATCGCCATGACGTGGATCTGCTACGTCGGTATCGAAATCTCGGCCAACTTTCAAAAGGCCCTATTGGGCGTTGAAGTGACCATGTTGATCGTCATGTCGGTCTGGGCTCTCATTCGCGTGGGCGACGGTTCGGCCCCGGTCGGACACATTGCCGTCAGCGCTTCCTGGTTCAATCCGTTTGCAATCAAACACTTCAGCTACTTCGTCGTCGGACTATCCGACATGCTCTTCATCTATTGGGGTTGGGACACCGCATTGAACTTGAACGAGGAGTCGAAGGACGCCGAAACGATTCCCGGCAAAGCCGGTGTCTACTCGACCTTTATCCTGCTCGCGATCTACGCGCTCGTTATTCTGGCCACCCAGTCCTTCGCCGGTATCGGCACCCACGGCATCGGACTCGGTAATCCGAATCACACGAACGACGTGCTGTCCATCCTCGGGCCGGCGATTTTCGGTCACTCAACGCTGGCCTCGGTCCTCGATCACCTGCTGCTCTTGATGGTTCTCTCCTCGGCCGCGGCCTCGACCCAGACGACGATCCTGCCCACGGCGCGAACAGTGCTCTCGATGTCCGTGCACAAGGCACTGCCCGACGTCTTCAAAAAGATGCACCGACGATTCCTCACCCCGACGGTCGCGACGGTCTCTTTTGGCGTCGTCTCCATCGCGCTCTACGTCGTGATGAATTCGATCTCCGCCGGCCACGTCATCGCGGACTCGGTGGACTCTCTCGGCACGATGATCGCCTTTTACTACGGCCTCACCGGATTCTCCTGCTTCTGGTACTACCGCAAGCAACTGACGCAGAGTGTCCACAACTTCTTCGTCCAGGGCATGGCGCCGCTCATCGGCGGACTAATTCTCTGGTCCATCCTTGGCTGGACGTTCTGGTACTACTGGAATCCCGTCAATAGCTACACGCACTTCGAACTCTTTGGCCGCGAAATCGGGGGCACGTTCACGCTCGACGTGGGCGCCTTGTTGCTTGGATTCATTTTGATGTTCACGATGCAGGCGTTCCACCCGGCCTTCTTCCGGGGTGAGACGTTGAGGAGAGATTCGCCGACGCTCGTGACCGAAAAGTTCGTAACCCCGACCGCTCAGGTCGACTGACGTGAGAAAGTAGAGACCGTGACCAACAATCCACGCATCGTCGTCGGAGTCGACGGATCGGCCCTCTCGACGAACGCGCTCGAGTTTGCCGTCGAGGAGGCGCACTTGCGCGGTGGCCATTTGCACGTGACGTACGCCTACCCGGTCATGGAGAGGCCGGTCACGGGATCGACCGGCAAGGACTACTACGAACAGGTCGAAGCCGAAGCCCGCGAGTTCTTGCAGGGCGTCATGTCGAGGGCGCCATCGATCGAAGGACTCGAGGTCGAGTGGCTCGCCCTTCCGGGCAATCCCGCCGAGGTCCTCATTGAGGCGAGTAGTGGTGCGGCGCTGCTCGTCGTCGGTTCACGGGGCGTCGGTGGATTCAAGGGCCTCATGTTGGGTTCGGTCTCCACGCAGTGCGTGCACCACTCGCACTGCCCGGTCCTCGTGGTGCGAGAAGACCACTAGTCGGTTGCCCGCGAAGCCTGTCGCCACTTCGTGATCGGCGCTGTGTCACTGCGCGAGGTCCGGAAGAGTGGCTACCGTGGATGGGGCTTCAGTAACCAGAAAAGAGTGATCAACGATGATCATCGGTGTACCCAAGGAAATCAAGACCGACGAATACCGAGTGGCCCTGACGCCCGCGGGGGCGCGAGAACTGAGCGGGGCCGGACACCGGGTCCTCGTCGAACGAGGGGCCGGCGTGGGTTCGTCGATCGCCGACGCCGACTACGTGGCCAACGGCGCCACGATCATCGACTCGGCCGATGACGTCTGGTCCGAGAGCGAACTTCTGATGAAGGTGAAAGAACCGATCGCCGCGGAGTATCACCGCCTCGGCCTCCACAAGAATCAGGTGCTCTTCACGTACTTGCACCTTGCCGCGTCGCGCGAATGCACCGACGCGCTGGTCGCCGCGAACAACGTGGCCATCGCCTATGAGACGGTTCGTCTGCGCGACAATTCGCTCCCGCTGTTGACGCCGATGAGCGAGGTCGCCGGCCGAATGGCGCCCTTGATGGCCGCGCACCATCTCATGCGTCCGGGTGGGGGACACGGGACGCTCATCAGCGGCGTGCCCGGCGTGGCCCCGGCCAACGTCGCGGTGATCGGGGCCGGCGTGTCGGGACTCGCGGCCGCGACCATGGCGGCCGGTCTCCACGCCAACGTGAAGATCCTCGATCGCAACCTCGACCGCCTGCGCCAGGTCGACATCCACTTCGACGGACGCGTCGAGACCATCGCTTCGTCGACACTGGCGATTGAGGAGGCCTGCCTCGACGCCGACATCGTCATCGGCGCCGTGCTAGTCGTCGGCGCCAAGGCGCCCAAACTGGTGAGCAACGACTTGGTGGCCCGGATGCGCCCCGGGTCGGTCCTCGTGGATATCTCGGTTGACCAGGGTGGCTGCTTCGAAGCGACGCGCCCGACGACGCACTCGGACCCGGTGTTCGAAGTCAACGGATCGATCTTCTACTGCGTCGCCAACATGCCCGGCGCGTTCCCCTACACCTCGACCTACGCACTCGCCAACGCCACGTTGCCCTACGCGTTGGAACTCGCACGCCACGGCTGGCGCGAGGCCGTCGTGGCCGACGACGCGCTCGCCGAGGGCGTCAACGTCGTCGAGGGTGCCGTCACGTACGGACCCGTCGCCGAGTCCCTCGGCGTCGCCTTCAGTCCACTACGCTCGCTCCTGTAATCGGCGACGGCCGCATAGGCGTGGTGGCCGTCTCAGGGACTTTTGCGTTCACCGCACGGGGGAATCAATGTCGGATGCTTCAGTAAGCCACGTCGTTCACGCCGAGACCCCCGATCCGCGACGATGGTTCGCGCTCGTCGTCATCGGCATCGCGCAGCTGATGGTGATCCTCGACGCCTCGATCGTGAACATCGCCCTGCCGCACGCGTCCTTGCCCAGGGCGCTCGGCGGACTGGCGATCGCCCAGAAAAACTACCAGTGGGCCATCACCGCCTACACCTTGACCTTCGGGGGATTCCTGTTGCTCGGCGGGCGCGTCGGTGACTACGTGGGCCGCAAGCGGTCGTTCCTCATCGGGCTCCTGGGATTCGCGGGTTCCTCGTTGCTCGGCGGTTTCGCCCAGAACCAGCAGTGGCTCTTCGGGGCCCGCGCGTTGCAGGGACTCTTCGGCGCGCTGCTCGCGCCCGCGGCGCTGTCGCTCATCTCAGTGACGTTCACGGACTCCAAGGAGCGCGCCCGGGCCTTCGGCGTCTACGGCGCTCTCGCGGGAGTCGGGGGCGCGATCGGACTGATCGCCGGCGGACTATTGACGCAGTACTTGTCGTGGCGATGGTGCCTCTTCGTCAACACGCCGATGGCGATCATCGCTTTTTCGCTCGCCGTGCCGAACGTTCGCGAGTCCAAGGTCGAAGGTCATCCGCACTACGACGTGCCGGGCGCGTTGACGGCCACGGCGGGCATGCTCAGCGTCGTCTTTGGTGTCTCCCAGGCGTCGACCGGCGCCGGGTGGGGTTCGACCAGCGCGTGGCCGTTCCTGGCGCTCGGCGCGTTGTTGCTCGTCATCTTCTTCGTGATCGAGCGTCGCATCAAGGAGCCGTTGCTGCCGCTACGGCTGATTACCGACCGGGTGCGCGCGGGCGCGTTCCTCGCGCAGCTCTTCGTGGGCCTCGGACTGTTCGGGATGTTCCTCTTCATGACCTTCTACTTCCAGGACGTCGAGCAGTACTCGGCCGTGAAGACGGGACTGTTGTTCATGCCGTTCTCGATCGGCATCATCCTCGCCGCGGGGCTGACCAGCCAGTGGCTGCCCAAGGTCGGACCGCGCCCGCTCGCGACCATCGGCAACCTGATGGCGGCGTTCGGCATGCTCTACCTCTCCTTCATCAAGGTCGGCAGTTCGTACGTCACGAGCGTCATGCCCGCGATGATCGTCACCAGCCTCGGGCTCGGCATCGCCTTCGTGTCGATCGCTTCGACGGCGCTCTTCAACGTGCGGCCCGACGACACCGGCGCCGCCTCGGCGGTGTTGACGACGTCCCAGCAGATCGGCGGTTCCTTCGGCACCGCGATCTCCAACACGATCGTCGTCTCGAGCGGCACCGCGTTCATGGTGGCGGCCCTGAAGGCGCACCCCTCGCTGTCGTCGAAGGCGAAGCTGCTCTTGATCGCGACGTCCCACGTTCACGGCTACGACGAGTCGTTCCGCTTCGGCGCCGTCATGCTCTTCATCGCCGCGCTGTCGTTCTTCGCGCTCGTGAACATCGACCGGCACCACCTCGGTCAACACGACGAAGCCGCGCCCGAGGTCTATACGGCCTCCACGTAGGGACAGTGGCGACAGCCGCTCTCACAGCACGTGGCGCGCGCCAGGTGCGTGGCCGCCGTCAAGACCACGAGACCCGTTGACGGATCGCGGTACGTGGCCTCGCCGGCCAAGGTCGCCGCTTCGTGGGCGGCGATGATCGCGTCGTAGTCCGGACGCGTCGGGTCACAGCGACTGGGGTGCGGTCGAGGGACCGATTGACTCACCACTCGAAACTAACGGCGATTACTCCTCGACTCGCAGGACCACCTTGCCGAACTTCCCCGGTGCCGCGAAGTAGTCGTAGGCCGCGGCGGCTTCTGCGAGCGTGAAACTCCGGGCAACCGGTACGTGCAGTTCGCCCGTGCGCCAGCGCGGGATGAGCGTCTGGCTCACGCGATCGGCGACCTCACCTTTTTCCCTGCGCTTCCTCGATCGCAGGGTCGAGCCCGTCAACGTGGCCCGCGTGCCCATGAACGCACGGAGGTCGATCTCGACGCGACTGCCGCCACCCGAGATGCCGATCACCACGACGCGCGCGAAGGGGTTGAGGAGACTTTGCGCGACGCTCAAGTGCGCCGCGCCGACCAGTTCGAGGACCACGTCGACGCGGTCGACCTCGGCGACCTGATCGAGCGTGACGGTTTCGTCGGCCCCGCACTCGCGCAGCCGTTCGTGGTGCTCGCTCGTTCGCGTGACGGCGATCACGTGGGCGCCGAGCGCGTGGGCGATCTGCACGCCGGCCACGCCGACGCCGCCGGTCGCCCCGGAGATCAGTACCCGTTCACCGGCACTGAGGTGTCCCTGGCTCACGAGTGCGTCGTGGGCAGTCGTGAAGGCTTCGGGAAAGCCGCCCGCCTGATCCCAACTCACGTGATCGGGCACGAAGAGCAGGTGTTCGGCGGGCACCAGGCAGTGCGTCGCCTGCGCGCCGCCCCCGACGATGGCGCAGACTCGTCGACCGAGGAGCGGTTCGTGGACGCGTTCACCCACGGCGCTCACGACGCCGGCGAGTTCCATGCCCGGGACGTCGACCGGCCAGCCCTCGGGCGCGGGGTAGTGACCGTCTCGTTGCATGAGGTCGGCCGCGTTGATGCCGGCGCCGCGCACCGCGACGATCACGTCATTGGGACCGGGTTCGGGGGTCTCACGTTCTTCGGCCTCGAGGTTCCCCTCACGGATGACGACGCAACGCACGCGTGCAGCCTACGACGCGCGGTTGTCGTCGAGCGGCCGTTAGTGTCTCGCCATGACCATTTACGACATCCCCGTTCACACCCTCAGCGGCGAAGCGAGTTCGCTGGCTGCCTTTGCCGGCAAGACCGTCCTGGTCGTCAATGTCGCGTCCAAGTGCGGCCTGACCCCGCAGTACGAAGGGCTCGAGAAGTTGCAAAAGACCTACGAGGACCGCGGCTTCAGCGTCGTGGGATTCCCCTCCAATCAGTTCGCCGGCCAAGAGCCCGGCACGGCCGAGGAGATCCAGACGTTCTGCTCGACGACCTACGGCGTGACCTTCCCGCTCTTCGAGAAGATCGACGTCAACGGCGAGGACCAGAGTCCGATCTACGCCGAATTGAACCAGACGGCCGACGCCGAGGGCTACTCCGGTGACATTCGTTGGAACTTCGAGAAGTTCCTCATCACTCCCGACGGGTCGGTGCAACGTTTCGCGCCCCAGGTGACGCCGGAGGACCCGATGCTCGTAAGCGCCATCGAGGCGGCGCTGGACTAACCGAGCCCGATCGTGCGATGAAGTCGCACGTACGTCGGCTCGAACCCGTAGCCCAGCCAGTAGTTCCTCGCGCGTCGATTCGTCACGCGCCAGTTCGTCTCCACGTACGTAAATCCGGCGTTCGTCGCGTTCCCGAGCGCGGCGTCGACCATGGCCGTGCCCACGCCGAGGTGTCGATGCTCGGCGTCGACGGTGACCGCGCTCAGGTGCAACGTGTGCTCGAACGATCCCCTTCGATGCGGCAGTTGAAAGGTGACACATTGGGCGACGGCCCTGCCGCCGAACTCGACGACGTAGTGATGCACTTCGGGGTCCTCGAGGGTCTCCATGAGGTCGTCACGTTTCGAGGAATGGTCGAGGCCGATGGAGAAGCTCGGGCCGACGCGCTGGACCGCGTCGAGCTCGTCGTCCAGTGCCACGGCGATCTCGATGTCCTCGACGCCGCCGCGACGCAGCGAGTAGCCGTCGGGCAAGGCGTGATCGCGACGCTCGTCGAGTCGCAACACGCCGCGCATGTGCATTCGCGCGAAGCCCAACTCGTACCACGGCTGGGTGGAGGCGAGGTCGTCGATCGTCCAGACGTAGTGTTCGAGCGCGCCGCGCTCGATCCACGTCGCGCCGGCCACGCTGTAGAGGTCGCTCAGGGTGTCGGTGTTCTCGAAGGACGCGCCGTCCGGTCCGATCCACACTCCGTTGCCGTAGGTCTCGCTCTCCAACATCGCGCCGTAGAGATGACCAACGACGGCACCGTCCCGATCGGCGACCCACGTCTGGTTGGCCGCCGCGCGCAGCGCGTCGGCGAGGAGTTGTGTCGAGATCGTCGGGTTTACGAGAGGCTGGATTCGCGCGTCGAGTTCCAAGCGGTCGCCGATTCGCGCGACGACCTGATCGACGTCGCGTGGTTCCAGTGGGCGCACGGTCGTCATACATCGAACCCTACGTGACTCGTGTGCCAGAGTTGCCGGGTGAGTATCGCGGCCACGTTGTTCGACATGGACGGGCTGTTGATCGATTCCGAGGTCCTGTGGCACAAGGCCGAAGTGGAGCTCTTCGGCGCACTCGGGGTCCCGCCCTTCGAGAGCGCGAACCGCTCCACCAAGGGCGTGTTCGTCAATGACGTCGTCGACTACTGGTACGCGAGGTATCCCTGGCCTGAGCCAGGATGCGACGTCGTGGTCGAGATGCTGCTCGAGCGCGTGGGCGCGCTCATCGATTCGGAAGGTCGGCTCTTGCCCGGGGCGATCCGCGCGCTCGACCTCACGAGCGAACGCGGCCCGATCGCGCTCGCCAGCTCCACGCCGCTGAAGTTGATACGGCGCAGCCTCGATCACTTCGGCCTGGCCGATCGATTCGCGTCGATCCACTCGGCGGAGACCGAGCCCTACGGAAAGCCGCACCCGGGGGTCTTTCTCAGCGCCGCGTCATCGATCGGTGTCGAACCCACGCGCTGTCTGGTCTTCGAGGACTCCACCGCCGGCGTCATCGCCGCGCGAGCCGCGAGCATGAGTGTGGTCGCCGTGCCCGCGAGCGCGGACCGCGCCGCGGTGGAGTTCCTGTTGGCCGAACTCGTGCTCGACTCGCTCGAGGAGCTGTCACCGGAGTGGCTCGACGAGCAGTTCGCTTAGAGGTCCTTCATAAATCGATGGGAGATCGGGTGGGTGAAGGCGCCCTCGGGGTACTGTTCGATCTTCGTCCAGCCCGTTGATTCGTACAGCGACACGGCCTCGGGTTGGGCCGGACCGGTCTCGAGGAAGAGCGTCACGTTCCCGAGTTCCCTCGCGCTGGTTTCGATCTCGTTCATCAAGGTGAGCCCGATGCCCTCGCGTCGTAGGTCCGGTCGCACCCAGAGGCGCTTCACCTCGGCGTAGTGCAGTTCAGGTTCGGCGATCGGACGCAGGCCCACTCCGCCGACGAGGTGGCGTTCGCGCCGCGCGACGAGGAAGAGTCCCCGGGGTGGGCGCAACTCATCGACGTTGAGGTGCGCGTTGTCACCGCCGCCGCCGTAACGCTGTTGGAGTTCATCGCTCGCCGCGTGCAGCATCGCGAGCGCCCCGCTCGAGTCGATGGATTCGGCGATGACGGTCACGGGCATCACGTGGACATCGTAGAGGTCGGTCAGTCGAGCATTCGTCGTTAAGTACGATGTTGAGACTCATTGGAGGAGAATCGTGTTTCGCCCCGTCAGCGCAGAACTGGATTTCGTGGCTCTCGAAGAAGCCGAACTGGCCCGCTGGCGGACCAACGACGTCTTCGCGCGCTCCATGAAGCACCGTGAGGGCGCCGAACCGTGGGTCTTCTACGAGGGTCCACCGACGGCCAACGGCGTTCCCGGACTGCACCACGTCTGGGCGCGCGTCTACAAGGACCTCTTCTGTCGGTACCAGACGATGCAGGGCCGATTCGTCGCGCGCCGGGCGGGCTGGGACACCCACGGCCTCCCCGTCGAGGTCCAGGTGGAGCGGCAACTGGGTATCTCGGGCAAGAAGGCGATCGTCGAACAGGTCGGCATCGAAGAGTTCACGCGGCTGTGCCGTGAATCGGTCCTCACCTTCGTCGGCGAGTTCGAGCGGCTCACGGAGCGAATCGGGTACTGGACCGACATGGAGCACGCGTACTACACGTTCCACCCGGCCTACGTCGAGTCGGTCTGGTGGCACCTCCAACAGCTCTTCGAGCACGGCCTCTTGTACGAGGACCTCAAGGTCATCCCGTACTGCCCGCGCTGCGGCACGGCGCTATCGAGCCACGAGCTCGGTCAGCCCGAGGTCTACACCGACGAGGTCGACGAGAGCGCGTACGTCCGTCTCGCGATCACCGACGCTGACGACCACGATCTCACTGGCGCGACGCACCTGGCGGTGTGGACGACGACACCGTGGACGTTGCTCTCGAACGTGGCGGTCGCCGTCAACCCCGAGATCACCTACGCCGTGGTCGACGGCACCGTCGTCGCGGCCGAACTCGTCGCGTCGGTCTTCGGTGACGGTATCACGGCGAGCACGACGTTCCCCGGCAGTGCCCTGGCCGGCGTGCACTACGAACGACCGTTCACCGACGCCGTGCTGCCGGCCGACGTCGACGCCTGCTACGTCGTGCTCGCGGACTACGTGACGATCGAAGAGGGCACCGGACTCGTGCATCAGGCGCCGGCCTTCGGCGAGATCGACCGTCAGGTCGCGCGCGACCACGGTCTGCCGACGGTCAATCCCGTCGGACCGGACGGCAAGTTCACCGCCGAGATCTCGTGGCTCGAGGGTCAAGACGTCCGAGTGGCGAACCACGCCATCAACGACGAACTCGAGCGGCGCGGGAGTTTGATCCGCCGTCAGAACTACAACCACTCGCTGCCGCACTGCTGGCGATGCGGGACGGTCCTCATCTACTGGGGCAAACCGAGTTGGTACGTCGCGACGAGCCAGTTCCGCGAGAAGCTGCTCGCCGAAAACGCGACCATCGACTGGCACCCCGAGCACATCCGAGACGGACGCTTCGGTAACTGGTTGGACAACAACGTCGACTGGGCCCTCTCGCGCGACCGCTTCTGGGGGACGCCGCTACCCATCTGGCGCTGTCCCGACGACCACTTCACGTGCGTCGGCTCGATCGCGGAGCTTTCGGCGCTCGCCGGACGCGACCTCGGCGACCTCGACCCGCATCGCCCGGCCATCGACGAGGTCCTCGTGCCGTGTCGAACGTGCGCCAAGGAAGCGCGCCGCGTGGAGCCGGTCATCGACGCGTGGTTCGACGCCGGGTCCATGCCCGCGGCGCAGGTCGGCTATCCCCACGTCGAGGGGAGCGCCGAGGCCATGCAGTTCCCGGCGCAACTCATCGTCGAGGCGATCGACCAGACGCGCGGGTGGTTCTACACGTTGCTCGCGGTGAACACCTTGGTCTTCGGCGCGAAGGCGTATGAGCACGTGCTGTGCCTCGGCCACATCGTCGACGAGAACGGCAAGAAGATGAGTAAGTCGGTCGGTAACGTGATCGACCCGTGGGAAGTGTTGGACACGCGCGGCGCCGACCCACTGCGCTGGTGGATGTTCTCGCAGGGTTCGCCGTGGTCATCGACTCGCACGAGTCTTGGCGCGATCGACGCGTCGCTGCGCGAGACGCTCGCCACGCTGTGGAACACCTTCAGTTTTTTCACGCTCTACGCCTCGATCAACAACTTCGATCCGACGGACCCGGAGATCCCCGCCCCGGCTGAACGCGCGGCGATCGACCAGTGGATCCTCTCGCGACTCGAAAGCGTGACCGTGGCGGTCACGGCGGCCCTCGACGGGTACGAGCCGCTCGGCGCCACGGACGCGCTGAGCGAACTGATCGACGACATGTCGAACTGGTACGTGCGACGCACCCGTCGGCGTTTCTGGCGCACCGACCCGAACTCGCCGCGCTCGGACTCACTGGCCGCGCAGGCGACACTGCTGGACGTCCTCCAACGAGTGACGTATCTCCTCGCGCCGTTCTGTCCTTTCGTGGCCGAGCGCCTCTACGCCGAACTGTTCGACGTCGAGGCGACCGACTCGGTCCATCTGGCCGACTGGCCCGTGGGTGAACCGGAACGTCGCAACGTTGCACTCGAGGAGTCGATGGCGGTCGCTCGACGATTGACGTCGCTCGGACGCGCGGCGCGCGCCGAAGCCGGTGTGAAGGTTCGCCAGCCCCTCGCGCGAGCGCTCGTGTTCTTACCGGCACTCTCGGCGACGCCGCCGGCCGGTGTGGTGGAGGACGAACTCAACGTCGATCACCTGGAGTACGCGACGGACCTCGCGAACGTGTTGTCCTTCGAGCTCGTGCCGAACTTTCGCACCGTGGGCCCGCGACTCGGCGAGGCCGTCAAGGAGTTGAAGCCGGCGTTGGCGGCGCTGGACTCCGTGGCCGCCGCCGAGACCCTCGAATCCGGGGGAGCGCTCAGCGTGACGCTCTCCTCCGGCACGTTCGAACTGCGCGCTGAGGACATCGAACTGCGGGTGCAGGGACAAGACGGTTACGCCGTGTCGCGTGACGGCGGCGAGGTCATCGCCCTCGATCTGACGCTGAGCGACGAACTGCGTCGACGGGGCTTCCTGCGCGACGTGATTCGCCAGGTGCAGGACCTGCGCAAGAACTCCGGACTCGACGTGGCCGATCGCATCGTGCTGCACGTCTCGGGTCTCGACGACCTCGCCGACGGGTTCGCGGTACTAGCGAGCGAGGTGTTGGCCGTTGAAGTGATCACCGGTCCGGGCTGGGGCGAAGGGACCGTGTTGGAATTCGACGACGGCCGCGAGGCGAGGGCCTGGATCGCCAAGGCTTAGCGAGCGGTGTTGAGTTTCGTCAGTAGTGACGTGAGCATCACGCGTTCGCTTTCGGTGAGCTGTTTGGCGAGGCTCTCGTCCAAGTACTCGAGGTGCACGTTGAGCGCCTGGTCCAACTTGGCGTTGCCGGCCTCGGTGATGGCGACGTGAATGGCGCGGCGGTCGCTCGGGCAACTCTGACGCGCGACGAGGCCGGCCTCTTCGATCCGGTCAACGAGTCGGGTCGTGCCGCCGCTCGAATGCACGATCGCGTCGGCGATCTCATTCATCTTCAGTCGGCCCTCGGGGGAGCGGCGTAGCTGCAAGAGCACGTCGAACCAGGCCAGAGGGAGTTCGCACTCAGCTTCGAGTTCGAGGCCGAGGGACCGCGAGAGACGGGCGTTGGTTTCGAGCAACAGACCGAAGAGTTGGACCTTCTCATCGCCGGAAGGGCAGGAATTGGCCTGGAAACTCATAGCAAAAGCATACCATATACTTCGCTTAACAATTACTGCTTGACAAGTAGTTGCATAAGCAAGTATACTGCGTGGAGCACAGTAAGTGCCTACAAAACAGGAGATTCGAAATGACAAATTCCACCACCACCGAGGTTGTCACCAGCAACCTGCCCGTCGCCGGCACCTACAACGTCGACGCCGTCCACTCAACGATCGGCTTCGTCGCGCGTCACCTCGTTGCTTCCAAGGTCCGCGGACGTTTCACCGACTTCACCGGCGCGATCACCATCGGCGACACGCCCGAGAGTTCGAGCGTCGAGGCGACCGTCCAGGCCGCCAGCATCACGACCGACAACGAGATGCGCGACGCGCACCTCAAGAGCCCGGACTTCCTCGAGTACGAGACCTACCCGACGCTGACGCTCAAGTCCACCAAGGTCAGCGCCAAGGGTGACGACTACGAGGTCGTGGCCGACCTCACCATCAAGGGCATCACCAAGTCCATCACCTTCGACCTCGAGTACCTCGGGACCGGTCCTTCAATGACCCCCGGCGTCTCGGTCACTGGTTTCGAAGCCCGCGCCGAGTTCGACCGTCGTGACTTCGGTATCACCTTCGGCGGCACGCTGGAGAACGGGAGCCTGGTCGTCGGCAACAAGATCGCGATCGAGCTCGCCGTCGAGGCGCACCAAGCGATCTAAGCGATGACCTGAGTCGGAACGCCGGGGACCACGTCCCCGGCGTTTTTGCTCGATACGATGGGGCATGGCAGAAAACCAGAAGGGCAAGGGCGTCAAGTCCACGATTGGAGTCCTGGGCGCCCTGGCCTCGATCGTCTCGGTCTGGTGGTTCGCCCTTCGCCCGCGCCGGAAGCAACGCGAACACTAGCCTCGCCGCGCGGGGGTGACGCCGCCGCCGGACGTTAGCGTTGAGAGATGACTTCTGCGTCGTTTGCGCCGCTTCGTCACCGAAGTTTCGCCCTCTCTCTCACGTCGTCGTTCGTCTCCTCGACGGGCACGTGGATGCAGACCGTCGCCCTGGGCGTCTACCTGACCGAGACGACGCACGACGCGTTGTGGCTCGGACTCTTAACGGTGTGCGCGTGGACCCCGGCGTTGATCGGCGCGCCGCTCGGCGGCGTGATCGCCGACCGCGTCGTGCGACAACGCTGGATCCAGGCGAACAACTTGGTGATGACCCTCACCGCGAGCGCCCTCGCGACGGCCGCGCTGACCCATCACCTCACGCCGCAGATCGCGTGCTACCTCGCCATCATCGAAGGGCTCGCCAGTTCGGCGTCGTGGGCGGCGTGGCAGTCGTTGTTGCCGGACCTCGTCGAGCGTGACGAGGTGTTGGCCGCGGTCTCGCTCTCGTCGGCGCAGTTCAACCTCGGTCGCATCATCGGTCCACTGTTGGCCGGCGTGACGTTGGCCTTCGCGTCGCCCGGCGTCTGCTTCGCGATCAACGCGGCGACCTTCGTCTTCGTCGTGGTGATGTTCTCCTTCGTGCGTTCGCCCGCCCGGCCCAAGCCGACGACGTCGCTTCGCATTTGGTCCGAGACGAAGTACGGCGCCGTGCGCGCGTGGGCGGTCCGAGGCTGTCGCTACCCGATCATCGGCATCGGAACCGTCGCGCTCATCGCGAGCCCCTTCATCGCACTCGTGCCGTCGATGGCTATCCAGACGTTGCACGCCGGGAAGACCGGTGTCGCGTGGCTCGTGGCCGCTCAGGGCGTCGGTGCGGTCATCGGCGCGGTGTCCCTGCCCGCGATCGCTCGACGTTCGTCGCGCATCGCGGTCTTGCGTGGTTCACTGGCGACCCTGGCGTTGGCCCTCGCGCTCTACGGGTTCTCGCACACGCTGCGAGAGGCCATCGCGGCGCTCGTCCTGCTCGGTGGTGCGTACGTCGGCACGTTGACCGGACTCAACACCTCGGTGCAGTTGCACGCGCCCACGAGCGAGCGCTCGCGAATCCTCTCGCTGTACACCCTCTCGCTGTCGATGTTCTACCCACTCGGCGCCCTCGTGCAGGCGGCCTTCGCCCGCACCTGGGGTGTGCGCCCGGTGACGCTCTGCGACGCCGTGTTACTGGCGCTGGTGCTCGGAATCGTCACGCTGTGGCGACCCGACTTCTGGCGCGAGATCGCCGTCACCCCGAATGAGGCCGCTTTATTGCTGGCAGACTAGCGACATGCCATTCACCGCAATTAACCCCGCCACCGAAGAGTTCATCGCCGAGTTCGACGCCCACAGCGACGCCGACGTTGAGCGCGCCTTGGCCCACGCGGCGAGCGCTTTCGAGGTGTGGCGCGCGACGCCCGTGGCTGAGCGTGCGCAGTTGATGATCCATGCCGCCGAGACCCTCGAGAGCGAGACCCCGATGGTCGCGGAGCTCCTCACGAGTGAGATGGGCAAGACCTTCGCCGCGGCGAAGGGCGAGGTCGCCAAGTGCGCCATGACGATGCGCTACTACGCCGAACACGCCGAGGCGATGCTGCGCGACGAGAGCGTCTCGTCGAGCGGATCGCGCAGCGGCATCCGCTTCGACCCGATCGGCGCCGTGCTGGCGGTGATGCCGTGGAACTATCCACTCTGGCAGTTCATCCGCGTCGCCGCGCCGACCGTCATGGCGGGCAACGTGATGGTCCTCAAACACGCGTCGAACGTGCCCGGATGCGCGAAGTTCATCGAGGACCTCTTCACGCGCTCCGGTTTCCCCAAGGGCGTCGTGACGACGCTCTTCGTAAGTCACGACCAGATCCCGCTCATCATCGCGGACCCGCGCATCGCCGCGGTGACCCTCACGGGTTCGGACCGCGCCGGTCGCTCCGTCGCCGAGGTCGCCGGACAGCACCTGAAGAAGTCCGTGCTCGAATTGGGTGGTTCGGACCCGTTCATCGTCGCGAGCTCCGCCGACATGGACGCCACGGTCCCGTTGGCGGTCACGGCGCGCATCCAGAACAACGGACAGTCCTGCATCGCCGCCAAGCGCTACATCGTCGTGCGCGATCGCGCGAAGGAGTTCATCGACCGCTTCGTCGCCGCGATGGCCGCGGTGCCGACGGGCGATCCCATGGACCCGGCGACGGTTCTCGGTCCCGTCGTGTCGCGCGCGCAACTCGACGAGTTGACGGCTCAGGTCGCCGACTCGGTCGCCAAGGGCGCGGTGGCGCGAACCGGCGGCACCCCGCTCGAACGACGCGGGTACTACTTTCCGGCGACCGTGTTGACCGACGTGCCCGCCGACTCGCGCGCGGGCAGCGAAGAGCTGTTCGGCCCGGTGGCGGTCGTCGAAGTCGTGGACGACCTCGACGCCGCGATCGCCTTCGCCAACGCCACGCCGTGGGGACTGGGCGGCGCGATTCACGCCACGGACCAGAAGGAGATCGACGCCGCGATCGCCGGACTCGACGTCGGCATGGTCTTCGCCAACTCCATCGTCGCCTCCATGCCCGAACTGCCATTCGGCGGGACCAAGGAGTCGGGCTTCGGTCGCGAGTTGGGTGAATACGGCGTGCGCGAATTCACGAACGTCAAGTCCTTCTACGTCGCGTGAGCCTGTACTACTTCGACCACGCGGCCTCGGCACCGCGCCGCGACGAGGTCGCCGACGCCATGGCGCCGTGGACCCGCGGCGTCGTCGGTAACCCGTCGGGCGCTCACAAGGCGGCGCGCGACGCCCGTCGAGCGGTCGAGGAGGCCCGCGACGAGGTCGCGGCGTTCCTGGGAGCCAAGCCGGGCGGGGTCATCTTCACCGGCGGCGGCACGGAGTCGTGTGACCTCGCCATCGCCGGTGTCGCGCGTCATCATCGTCGAACGCACGAGACGAGCGAGATCCTGATCAGTCGCATCGAGCACCACGCCGTGACCGACGCCGCGCAGAAGATGGCGCGTGACTACGACGACGTGCGCGTCGGCTACATCGACGTCGACGGTGACGGTGTTGTGGACCTCGACTCACTCATGTCGTCGCTCAGCGACGACACCGCCATCGTGAGCGTCATGGCGGCGAACAATGAGACCGGCGTGCGACAACCGCTCGACGGCGTCAGCGCTCTGGCGAAGTCCATCATTCCCGGAGGCGTGCTGACGCACACCGACGCGATCGCCGCGGCCTCGTGGGTCAATCTCGCGAACCTGACCGCCACCACGGACATGATCTCGATCTGCGCGCACAAGATCGGTGGACCGGTCAACGCCGGCGCGCTGATCCTTCGCGGTGACGTCGGGCTCGAAGCCGTGATTCCCGGCGGGGGACAAGAGCGCGGTCGTCGCGGCGGCACCGTGGACGTCGCCGCGGCCGTGGGCCTCGCCGCGGCGGTGCGCGTGACGGTGAGGGAACTCGCCGAGGTGACCGACCGGGTGCTGGACCTCCAAGAGAAACTCGTGGCGGCCGTGAGCCTGATCCCCGGTTGCCGGGTGACCGGTCTCGGCGCCCTGCGCGTGCCCGGCACCGTGCACGTCACGTTCGAGGATCTGGCGAGTGACGAACTGCTGTTCTTGTTGGACCAAGAGGGCGTCTGCGCGTCGGCGGCCGCGAGCTGCTCGAGCGGTGCCGCCGATCCCAGTCACGTGTTGGCCGCGATGGGCGTGTCGCACGAACGCGCGAGGGGTTCGCTTCGCCTCTCCATGGGCGCCGAGACGACCGACGAAGACGTCGACGCGGTCATCGCCATCCTGTCGGGCGTCGTCTACAAGCTGCGCGCCGAGGCATAGGAGTCTCGTCGACTGGCAGACTAGGACGGTGAAAGTCCTAGTCGCCATGAGTGGCGGCGTCGATTCGTCGGTCGCCGCCGGTCTCCTGCTCGAGCAGGGGCACGAGGTCGTCGGCGCCACCTTGAAGCTCTGGGGCGGCGCGTCGGACTCGGGATGTTGCTCGGTCGCCGACGTCGATGACGCGCGCCGCGTCGCCCAGATGCTCGGCATCGACCATCACGTCTTCAACTACACCGAAGAGTTCGAACGACACGTGGTCGCCCCCTTCGTCGAGGCCTACGCCGCGGGACGCTCGCCCAACCCCTGCATCGAGTGCAACCGGCAGATCAAGTTCGACCTGCTCTTCGAGCGCGCGCGTCGACTGGGCTTCGACGCCGTGGCGACCGGCCACCACGCCCAGGTGCTGGCGCGCGACGGGGCGCACTTTCTCATCCGTGGCGCCGACGACCAGAAGGACCAGAGCTACGTGCTCGGCTACTTGCGCGAGGACCAGCTCGCCACGTTGCTCTTGCCGATTGGCGCCATGCACAAGAGCGACGTCCGGCGCCACGCCGAGCGGCTGGGACTGCGAACCTGGGACAAGCCCGACAGTCAGGACGTCTGCTTCATCGAAGCCTCCAAGGGTCGCGGGGTCTTCTTGCGCCAGCGCATCGAACTGACGCCGGCCACGATCGTCGATGCCGCCAGTGGCGAAGAGATCGGCGCGACGAACAGCGCGGAGTTGATGACCGTCGGCCAGCGCCGCGGCGTGCTGCCGGCGCGAGACGGCGAGCGCCGCTTCGTCGCCAGGGTCGACCTCGAAGCCCGTCGCGTCGAAGTCGGACGGCTCGAGGAGATACTCATTAACGAGATCGCCCTCGACGAATCGTCACTGACGTTCTCACACGCCGATCTCGTTGACGGATCAGCGATCCTGGCCCAGTGGAGCGCGCACGGCGTAGCGAAGGGCGCGACGCTGCGGCGCGGGCCGTCGTGGCGACTCGAACTGGACGCGCCCGCGCGGCCCGTGGCCGCCGGACAGTCCGTAGTGTTCTACCGCGTGAGTGAGCCCACGATCGTTGAAGGTGCCGCGATCGTCGCCGTGTCGTGAAGCCGGCCGAGCGCGCCGCACGACTGCGCGTCGAGATCGCCGCGCACAACGAGGCCTATCACGTGCACGACGCGCCGACGATCCCCGACGCCGACTACGACGCGTTGGTCCGCGAACTGCGCGCCCTCGAGGCTGAGCACCCCGAACTGAACGTCGAGGACTCCGTCTCGCACAAGGTCGGCGCGCCGCCGTCGACGGTCTTCACGCCGGTCACGCACGCCGAACCGATGCTGAGCCTCGACAACGTCTTCGACGTGGCCGAGTTGCGCGCGTGGTGCGAGCGCGCCGCCAAGACGTTGGACGTGCAGTCCGAAGAACTGGTCTTCGTCGTGGAACCGAAGATCGACGGCTTGGCGCTGTCGATCGAATACAGGAACGGCGTGCTCGTTCGCGCGGCGACGCGCGGCGACGGCCGCATCGGCGAGGACGTGACCGAGAACGTGCGACGGATCTCGAACGTGCCCCAGGCGCTGTCCGGTAGCGTCCGGGCGCGCGTCGAGGTTCGCGGCGAGGTCTTCCTCGCGAAGTCCGAATTTCTCGAGATGAATCATCGCCAGCGCGAGGCCGGACAGAAGGAGTTCGCTAATCCGCGCAACGCCGCCGCCGGTTCCCTGCGCCAGAAAGACCCGTCGGTCACCGCGAGTCGCCCCCTGTCGTTCCTCGCCTATCAGTTGGTCGAACTCGGTGGTCCCTCGTCGTTCACCCGTTACGTCGAGACCGTGGCGCAGTTGGCTGACTGGGGATTCCTCACCGCGCCCGAGACGACCACCGAGGTCGGCGCGTCGGCGATGATCGCGCGAAGTGACTGGTTCGAAGAGCACCGTCACGAACTGCGCTACCAGATTGACGGCATCGTGGTGAAGGTCGACGACCTCGCGCAACGCGCCCGGCTCGGTTTCACGAGCCGTGCGCCGCGATGGGCGATCGCGCGCAAGCTGCCGCCGGAAGAACGAACGACGAGGTTGCTCAACATCGAGGTCTCGGTCGGTCGAACGGGACGCGTCACGCCCTTCGCCGTGCTCGAGCCGGTCGTCGTCGCCGGTTCGACGGTCTCGATGGCGACGCTGCACAATCAAGATCAGGTCAAGGCGAAAGATGTGCGTCCCGGTGACCTCGTCATCGTGCGAAAGGCCGGCGACGTGATCCCCGAAGTGGTGTCCGCGGTCACGGAACCGGGCCGCCGCCGAAAGCCGGCCTGGAAGTTCCCGACGACGTGCCCCGACTGCGGGAGTGTCCTCGAGCGCGTCGGCGACGAGAGTGACACGTACTGCGTCAATCCGGCCTGTCCCGCCCAACGGCTGCAACAGATCGTGCACTTCGCCTCGAGGGGCGCCCTCGACATCGAAGGCCTCGGCGAGCAGCGCGTCGCCCAACTGCTCAGCGCGGGACTGATCAACGACGTGGCCGATTTGTTCTCACTGCGCGTGGGCGACCTCTCCGTGCTCGAAGGACTGGGCGAACTCTCAGCGACGTCGCTCGTGAATGCCATCGAGGGAGCCAAGTCGATGCCGCTCAGTCGACTGCTCGTCGCGTTGGGCATCCGTCACGTCGGACCGGTCGCGGCGCGCGAGTTGGCGGGCGCCTTTCACAGTTACCAGGCGCTCGAATCCGCGTCGCTCGACGCGCTCGCCGCCGTCGCGGGCGTCGGTCCCGTCATCGCAGCGTCGGTCGTGGCGTACCTCGCCGACGACGAGAACCGCGACCGAGCCCGCCGCTTCGAAGCCGACGGACTTTCGATGGTCGAACCGCGAGTCACCTCCACGCTCGAACAGACGCTGGTCGATCGCGCCGTGGTCGTGACCGGCGCGGTCGAGGACTACACGCGCGACGGCGCGGAAGAGGCGATCGTGGCGCGCGGTGGTACGTCGTCGGGCTCGGTCTCGAAGAAGACGTACTGCGTCGTCGTCGGTGACGCGCCCGGCGCGTCAAAGCTCTCCAAGGCCCGTGATCTCGCCGTCCCCATGGTCCCGGCGAATGAGTTCGAAACTCTGCTCGAAACCGGCTCGTGGCGCACAGTGCTCACGTGAGCCCAAATCGGTAGGGTTACAAGGAGATATGCCGCCGCCGACCTTCGCCACCGGACACCTCTTGGTCAGCCGTTACCGGATCCAACAGCTCCTGGGCGTGGGCGACACCGCCGAGGTGTACCTGGCCGAGGACCAGTCGCTCCAGCGCTCGGTCGTGGTGAAGGTGTTGTTGCCCCGCCTCGCCGGTCACGAGGACGTTCGCAGAGCGTTTCGCGAACGGATCATCAAAGCGTCCACGCTGAGCCACTCGCACCTCGCGCGCGTCTTCGACGGCGGACAGGAGTCCGGTTCGATCTTCATGATCTGTGAGTACCTCGGCGGCGGATCGCTCGAGGACGTGCTCGCGAGCGGGCGGACCCTGAGCGTGGACGACGGCGCGCGACTCGGTCGCGACGTCGGGAGTGCGTTGGCCTACGTCCACGAGAACGGCATGGTCCACGGCGCGCTCTCCCCGTCGAAACTGTTGCTCGACGACGAGGGCCACGTGCGCGTGAGCGACATCGCCCTGGCTGGGATCGGTAAGGAGTACCGCGAACGCGTGACGCTCGACGACGTGCGCTTCCTCAGTCCCGAACAGGCGATCGGGGACCCGGCGAACCCGCGCAGCGACGTCTACGCCCTGGCCCTGATCCTCTACGAAGCGGTGACCGGCATCACCCCGTTCGATGGCGTGACGCCCGAGGCGGTGCTGCGCGCGCGCATCAACGCGACGCTGCCGATGCGACCGGAGCTCGGTTCCCTCGACATGGTGCTCGCCCAGGCCGCGGTCCCGGACCCGCTGCTGCGCCTCGACGCCGATCAGTTCGCCAGTCGGCTCGGCGCGGTGGTGAGCGACTTCGCGCCGTTGGTGATACCGCCCGTCGGGGGAGAGGTGCCGCTCCTCAGCCGGTACCGACCGTCGGAACCGCGCAACTCGATCGGCTTTCGACCCCCGTCGCCCGATCAGATCACCGGGGCGACCGCGGTCGTCTCTTCCATCGGACGCACCGGAGCACCTCGACACGCCCGTCCGGCCGACGAGTGGGTCACCGCCAGTTCGACGGGTCGTGGTCGAAGCGGTCGCGGCGATCTCGACGACCTGGAGTACTCGCGTCTTCCACCGTCTCGTCGATTGATCTTCCTCGTGGCGGCGTTGATCTTGCTCGTCGTGGCGATCGGCGGTGGTATCGCGTGGAAGGTCGGGTTCTTCACGCAGGACAACTCCGTGCCGAACTTCGTGGGCGTCAACCTGGGCGAGTACCAGAACAGCGCGTTCACGAGTAACGCGGGGATCGTGAGTCTGCGTTCAACGGTGAAGGCCGACGGTTTCGTCGTCGAAATCAAACACGCGTACTCGGCCAGCGCCGGCAGTGGCACGATCATCTCCCAGTCACCGGTCTCCAACACCGAGGCCAAGAGCGGTCAGGTGATCACGGTGACGGTCTCGGACGGCGTGCAAACCGTGCGCCTGCCCGTCGTCGTGGGTGAGACCTGCAACAAGGCGCGACCCAAGCTCGTCCACCTGCACCTCGTCGTGCAGTGTCCGGCGAACAAGATGGTCGCGAGCGCCACGACGCCCGTGGGTCTCATCGCTCGGGTCGTCAACAGCCACGGCCGGGCCATCACCACGGCGGCGGTGCACTCGACGGTCGTGCTCGAACGCAGCACCGGACCGGTCCCGTCGACCACGACCACGACGGTGGCGACGCCAACGACGACCACCACCGTTGCGAGCGCGGCCCTGGTCTCGGTGCCCAACGTCGTCGGCATGAACGAGGCCCAGACGAAGGCCGCGATGACGGCGGCCGATCTGTACTATTCGACGACCGGTCCCGGGGCCTCGGCGACGCATCCCACCTGGACGAAGGTCGTGTCGGAGAGTCCCGTCGCGGGCACGAAGGTGAAGAAGCTCTCGTTGGTGACGTTGCACGTCACCAAATGAGTCGCGGCTGCGACCTCTGCGAAGCGGCCGTCATCACCACGCGGTACTTCACCGATGACGACTGCTGGATCGCCGACTGCGAGATCTGCCTCGTGCCGATGGTCGTGTGGAACGTCCACGACATCGCACCGCCCGCGGAAGTCCTGGAGCGACTTCGCGTCGCGCTGACGAGCGTCGCCGACGCGGAGTTCGGTGAGGGCAACTGGTCCTACGACGACCACATGCGCAACATCCCGGACCACTACCACGCGCACGCCCGGCCGCCCTACTTCTGGCGGCGCGGGGCCGCCCAGTAGCGCTCGCCGAGCTCGGTATTATCGGGTCACCACATTCTTCAAAGGGGTCACCATGGGTGCGCTCGACGGCCGCGTAGCAATCATCACCGGAGCCGGTCGCGGCATCGGGCGCGAGCACGCGCTGCTCTTCGCCCACGAGGGCGCCAAGGTCGTCGTGAACGACCTCGGCGGAGGGTTGGACGGATCGAGTCAGACCACCTCGCCGGCCGAAGAGGTCGTCGCCGAGATCAAGGCCATGGGCGGCGACGCCGTCGCCAATCACGACAACGTCGCCGAATGGGAGGGCGGACAGCGCCTCGTCCAGTGCGCCCTGGACGCCTTCGGGACGCTGCACGTGCTCGTCAACAACGCCGGGATCCTGCGCGACCGCGTGCTGGTTAACCTGAGTGAAGAGGACTGGGACTCGGTCATCAACGTCCACCTGAAGGGACACTTCGTGCCGTCGCGACACGCCGCGAACTACTGGCGCGAAGAGGCCAAGGCCGGCAATCCCGTCAAGGCCGCCATCATCAACACCTCCTCGACGTCGGGACTGCTCGGCAACATCGGTCAGTCGAACTACGGGGCGGCCAAGGCGGGCATCGCCGCGTTCACGGTCATCATCGCCGAAGAGCTCGGTCGATACGGGGTGCGCGCGAACGCGATCGCGCCCGCGGCGCGCACCCGGATGACCGAGTCGACGCCCGGTCTCTCGGATCACGTGGTGGCGCCGTCGGACGCGTCGGTCTTCGACACCTGGGACCCCGCCAACATCTCGCCCTTGGTGGCGGCTCTGGCGATGGAGGACTGCGACATCACCGGCGAGGTCTTCTTCGTGCAGGGCGGCACGGTTCGACGGTTCCAGAACTGGACGATGTTGCCGGCGCTCGAGAAGAACGACCGTTGGTCGGTCGCCGAACTGGCCACGCAACTGCCCACCTTGTTGCAGTGAGCAATCAGCGCACCGGGTCGCACGTCGATCGCGAGGACGCCGACGGTCTGCTCAACGCGCGCACGGATCCCGGCTCGGGCGCCTTCGGCACCCTCGGCACGGAGGCCGGGAGCGACCTCAACTGGTTCGCCCTCTTGCGACATCGCGCACAGGCGCGCGCCGAGGGTTCCTCGCGCTACCAGTGGTGGGTGTTGTGGTCGTTGTTGGCCGGACTCTTCGCGCTGAACTTCACGTTCACCGTGTTCATCGTCGCGTTGCCCACCGTGGCCGCGCAGTTCCACACCAGCGTCACCGTGCTGACCTGGACGATGGTCGGGCCCCTCCTCGCCTACGGACTGGCCGCACCGATCCTCGGCAAGACCGGCGACATCTACGGGCACCGTCGCCTCTACCTCTTCGGTCTGCTCGGCGCGATGGTCTCGGCCCTGTTGACGGCGCTCGCGCACAACGTGGACATGTTGTTGTTCGCGCGCACGCTCGACGGCGTGCAGGGGGCCGCGACCGGTACGGCGTCGGGTGCTCTCATCAACTCGGTCTTCGGTCGCGAGGAGCGCGTGAAGGCCATGGGGTGGTGGAGCCTGGTGGGCGCCGGGGGACCGGTCATCGGGGTGTCGCTCGGCGCGCCGGTCATCGCCGCCTTCGGGTGGCGCGCACTCTTTTGGTTCCAACTGATACTGATCGTCGTGGCCTTTTGTGTGGTCTCGATCGTGTTGCCCAAGCGCCGGGGGCTCGACCACGAGGAGGCCGAGAAGAAGACGCGCGCGCGGCGCGAGTTCAAGGAGATGGACTGGATCGGCAGTTGGTCGCTCTCGATCGCCGTCACGGCGGTCATGCTCGGGCTCTCGATCGGTCCGAGCGTGGGCTGGACGAGCCTGTGGTGTCTCGGCACCTTCGTGCTCTCGCTCGTGATGACCGCCGCGTTCGTCCATCGGATCCGCACGGCCGAGCACCCATTGATCCCGGCCGCGTACTTCCACCGGCGGAACTTCGTCATGCCCATGGTGTTGCGCGCGGCGGCGAACTTCGCGTACTTCGGCGCGTTCTTCCTCTTCCCGCTCCTCATGGAGCAGGGCTACGGCTACTCGATCCCGCACGTCGGCGTGCTCGCGATTGCGCGACCGATCACGTTCGCGTTGTGTTCGCCTATCGCCGGCTACGTGGCGATCCGAATCGGTGAGCGCGTGAGCGCGATCGCCGGGGCCACGTTCCTCACGGCGTCCCTCGCGGTGTTCGCCCTGCTGCAGCCCAGTTCGGGGACCTGGGTCGTCGCCATCGCGCTCGCGCTGTCGGGGCTCGGCATGGGTGTGGCGATGCCCTCGTCGAGTTCGGTCATGGCCAACGAGGTGAAGACCAACGAGTTCGGCGTCATGTCGGCCGCACAGATGCTCGCCATGCAAGTCGGCGAGGTCGCCGGCATCCAGGTCCTCGAGACCGTGCAACAGGCCATGGTGCGACGACACGGTCTGGTGCACGCCAAGCCCGGACCGGCGTTGCTCGAGACGTTCCATCTGCCGTTCCTCATCGGTGCGTGCGTCGGCGCGGTCGGGCTGTTCTCGTCGCTCTTCATCAGGTCGATTCCGAGAGCTCGTTCGAAGAAGATGCTCGAAGCCGACCGGTAGTGTGTTCACCTATGACCGACGACATTATGCCCGGCGCCGAAGCGTATTCCTCTCCCGGAAGTTCCATGGGGGTGCTCGTGTTGCACGGCTTCACCGGTAATCCGTTCTCCATGCGTCCCCTCGCCGAGCGCTGCGCCGCAGCCGGCTACAGCGTTGAGTTGCCGCGACTCCCCGGTCACGGCACGTCCTTAGAGGACCTCGTGCCGCGGCGCTGGAGCGACTTCGTCGAGGTCGCGCTGCGCGGCTACGACGAGCTCGACCAACGCTGTGACAAGGTCGCCGTCGTCGGCCTCTCGGTCGGCGGAGGTCTCACGGCCCTGATCGCCGAAGAGCGCAGTTCGATTGCCGGGTGCGTCTTCATCAACCCGATGTTCAAAGGCCCCGGCGCCGAGATGGAGCAGGGACTCAAGGACCTGATCGAGTCCGGTCTGGACGTCGTGGCGACCGACAGCAAATCCGACATCAAGAAGGAGGGCACCACCGAGGCGAAGTACGAAGGCTGGCCGCTTCGCGCGCTGCAGAGCGTGATCGACGGCGTCGAAGGCGTCGACGCGAACCTCTCGGCCATCACGGCGCCGAGCCTGCTGCTCTCGAGTCGCGAGGACCACACGGTGGCGCCGGAGAACGGCGACGAGATCGTCGAGAAGTCCTCGGGCCCCGTCGAGCGGATCTGGCTCGAGGAGTCCTATCACGTCGCGACCCTGGACAACGATCAAGCACTCGTGGAGAGTGCGACACTGGAGTTCCTCGCGAAGGTCTTGGTGTAATGGCGAGCCTCCGCCGTGAGGACGTCGCTCACGTCGCCAAGTTGGCGAGGCTCACCATGAGCGAAAGTGAACTCGATAAGTTCACCGAACAACTCGGCCAAGTTCTCGAGCACGCCAGCGACATGAACGCACTCGACCTCGAGGGCGTCGTCCCGACGGCGCACCCCTTCGGGCTGATTAACGTCGTGCGCGCCGACGAAGTACGCCCGTGCCTCGATCACGACGCGGTGATGGCCATGGCGCCCGACGCCGAGGACGGCCGCTTCGCCGTGCCGCGCATCCTGGGCGAGGCGCCATGAAGAACGTCCGGGAAACTGCGCGTGCCGTGCAGAACGGCGACGCGACCGCGCTCTCGGTGCTCGAGGAGTCCCTCGCCCAGATTCGCGCCCGCAACGAGGAGCTGAACGTCTTTCTCTACGTCGATGAGGAGGGCGCGCGAGCCGCGGCCCACGCCGTCGACGAGCGAGTCGCACGTGGTGAGAATGTCGGTGCCCTCGCGGGGGTGCCCGTCGCGCTGAAGGACAACCTGTGTCAGACCAACATCCCGACGACCTGTTCGTCCAAGATCCTCGAGGGGTGGCGGCCGCCCTACAACGCCACGGTCGTCGATCGACTCCTCGCCGCCGGCGCGATTCCCGTGGGCAAGACCAATCTTGACGAGTTCGCGATGGGTTCGTCGACCGAGAACTCCGCCTTCGGTCCCACGCGCAACCCCCTCGACACCTCGCGCGTTCCCGGCGGCTCGTCGGGTGGCTCGGCCGCCGCGGTCGCGGCCGACATGACGCCGCTCGGCCTCGGCAGCGACACCGGCGGGTCGATCCGGCAACCCGCGGCGCTGTGCGGGCTCATCGGCGTGAAGCCGTCCTACGGTCTGGTCTCTCGATACGGCCTCATCGCCTTCGCGAGTTCGCTGGACCAGATCGGCCCGCTCACCAAGACCGTGACCGATGCCGCGATGGCGCTCGAGGCGATCGCGGGACATGACCCGTTGGATTCGACGTCGCTGCCGGAGCCGCCGCCGTCACTGGTCGCCCACGTCGAGGACGGCGTGGCCGGCAAGCGCGTCGGCGTGGTTCGCGACCTCATCGACGGCGCTGACGACGACGTCGTGGCCGCCGTGGAGCGCGCCGTCGAAGTCCTGCGAGACGCCGGCGCGACGATCGTTGAGCTCTCTGTGCCCGAGTTCCGCTTGGGGCTCAGTGCGTACTACCTGATCGCGCCGGCCGAGGCGTCGAGCAACCTCGCGCGATTCGACGGTGTTCGCTACGGTCTGCGCGTCGACGCCGGCGACGTGACCGCGATGATGGAGGCGACACGCACCGCCGGCTTCGGCGAGGAGGTGAAGCGCCGCATCATGCTGGGCACCTACGCGCTCTCAGCCGGCTACTACGACGCGTACTACGGACAGGCGTTGAAGGTGCGCACGCTGACGATCGACGCCTTTCGCCGCGCGTACCAAGAGGCCGACCTGCTGCTCGGTGCCACGACGCCGTCGGTCGCCTTTGAGTTCGGATCGAAGACCGCCGACCCGATGGCGATGTACCTCTCGGACGTCTTCACGATCCCGAGCAACCTCTCCGGCGAGCCGGCCATCTCTGTTCCCTTCGGCACCGGCGAAGCCGGACTACCGACCGGCGTGCAACTGCTCGGACCGGGACGCAGCGAAGCACGACTCTTCGCCGGGGCCCGCGTCCTCGAGATCGCGGACGGCCGACCGTGACCGTGGGCGACGGCTGGGAGATGGTGGTCGGACTCGAGGTCCACACCGAACTCAAGACCGCGACGAAGATGTTCTGCGGCTGCGCGAACGCCTTCGGCGCCGACCCGAACACCAACGTCTGTCCGATCTGTCTGGGGCTGCCGGGATCGTTGCCGGTGCTGAACGTGCGCGCCGTCGAATTGGCGATGGCGATCGGCACCGCCCTGCACAGCACGATCTCGCCGTCGACCTTTCACCGCAAGAACTACTTCTATCCCGACATGCCCAAGGACTTCCAGATCAGCCAATACGACCTGCCGATCAACGCCGGCGGGTACCTGGACCTTCCCGACGGCTCGCGGGTCTCCATTGAACGCGCCCACCTCGAAGAGGACACCGGCAAATCGACTCACCTCGGGGGCAGTGGTCGCATCCACGGCGCCGATCGTTCACTGGTCGACTACAACCGCTCCGGCGTGCCGTTGGTCGAGATCGTCTCGGGTCCGGACATCCGCAGCTCGACCCAGGCGCGCGGCTACGCGGCCGAGTTGCGCGGCATCCTTATCGCCACCGGCGCCTCGGACGGACGGATGGAAGAAGGCTCGATGCGCATCGACGCCAACGTCTCGGTCCGCCATGCGGGAGAGCCCTTCGGCACTCGGTGCGAGATCAAGAACCTGAACTCACTGCGTAGTCTCGTGCGCGCCATCGACTTCGAGGCCGCGCGCCAGGTCGAGTTGATCGAGGGCGGGGGCACAGTTCGTCAAGAGACTCGACACTGGGACGAGAACCTCGGCGCGACCTCGACGTTGCGCGTGAAAGAGGACGCCGACGACTACCGGTACTTCCGCGAACCCGACCTCGTCGACCTCGTGCCCGATCAGGATTGGCAGGACCGCGTTCGCGACGGCCTGAGGCCCATGCCCGCCGAGCGGCGCTCGGGTCTCGCGCAGCGACTTCGAGAGCCGGCGCCGGCGTTGCTCGACGCGCTCGAGGTCGTGATCGACCTCGGCCTGGACGAGTTCGTCATCTCGGCCCTCGACGCCGGTGTTGACGCGGACCTCGCCTTCGCGCGCGCCGCCAATGAGATCGCCGGTGACCTCGACGACGTCGGTAACTTGAGTGTCGATGCGTACGTCGCGACGCTGTTAATGGAACAAAGTGGTGACCTCTCGGCGACGCAGGCGAAGACGGTGCTCGGAGAGATACTCACGAACGGGGGAGATCCGGCGTCGATCGCCCAGAGCAAGGGGTTCGAACGACTCGACTCGGGCGCCCTGGGCGAGTTCGTGGCCCAGCTGATCGAGGAGAACCCGGACGAGTGGTCGCGCTACCGAAGCGGTGACGAGAAGCTGGCGCAGTTCTTCATCGGTCAGGTGATGAAGTTGACCAAGGGCCAGGCGAACGGCAAGGACGTCATCGCCGAACTCCAAGCGCGCCGCTGACGTCGAACCGTCGCCGACATCACCATCACCTCGTAAAGAAGTAGGTTTCTCTCATGCGCCGCTTGCCCCTCGTCGTTGTGGCGATGGTGATGTTGGGCGCCGGCGCGTCGACCGCGAGCTCAGCCGACACCACGACCACGACATCTCCGACGACCACGACCACCACCACGGCGGTGCACCATCGCCGCGTCGCCGCTCTGACGGGCCTGCCCGATCCGACCGCGCTCACCAAGCGCCGTTCGGCGCTCACGATCAAGATCGACAACACCCCCCAGGCGCATCCGCAGTACGGGGTCAACGAGGCCGACGTCGTGTACGAAGAGATCGTCGAGGGCGGCATCACCCGACTGGCCGCGATCTTCAACTCGAATTTGCCGACGAAGGTCGGGCCCGTGCGATCGGTCCGGCGGACCGATCGCGAGATCGTCTTTCCCATCGGCGGGATCTTCGCCTTCTCCGGCGGCGCCGCCTACGCGATCGACAGTATCGAGACCGCGCCGGTCAAGTTGATCGACCAATCGAGCGCCGGGGCCGCGATGTTCCGCGACCCCACGCGCCCGCCGCCCCATAATCTCTTCGCGAACGCGGTCTTGCTGATGAAGGAGGGCGGCAAGGTTCATACGCCTCCGGCGCTGTTCACGTACGTGGCCCAGAGCGCCCCGGCCGTCGGCGCTCCGGTCGGATCCTTCACCGTGAACTTCGAAGCGGGCTTCGCCACGTCGTACCAGTGGGACGGCAAGACCCACGACTGGTTGCGCTCGATCTTCGGGGCGCCCGACGTGACGGCGACCGGCGTGCGGGTCGCCCCGACCAACGTGATTGTCATGAGCGTGAAGTACAACGGTGGGGTCGGGGTCGAGGGCTCCTACGCCCAGTTGGTCGGCTCGGGTCCGGTCGAGATCTTCTCCGACGGTCGACTGCAAAAGGGTTCGTGGTTCCGTCGGAACATCCATTTACGCACGGCGTACCGATCGGCGTCGGGTAAGACCATCAAGCTTCGTCCCGGTCAGACGTGGGTCGAGTTGCTCGCGGTCGGTGAGACGGTCAGCGTCTACGCGCGTCCGTAGTCCACTCGTCACGAGGAGTCGAGTGAGTTTCCTAGACTTCCCCCATGACGATCCATCCCACGCCACGAAGTACTGACGTCACGCTCGGCAAGAGTCGCGCCCCGGCGCGCTCGATGTTGCGCGCCATGGGCCTCACCGACGATGACATGACCAAGCCCCAGATCGGCGTCGCCTCCAGTTGGAACGAAGTCACGCCCTGCAACCTGCCCTTGGACCGCCTGGCCAAGCGCACCAAGGTCGCCGTGCGCGACGCCGGCGGCGTGCCCTTCGAGTTCGTGACGATCGCGGTCTCCGACGGCATCTCGATGGGTCACGAGGGCATGCGCGCCTCGCTCGTCTCACGCGAGGTCATCGCCGATTCGGTCGAGTGCGTCATGCACGCCGAGAGCTTCGACGCCATGGTGACCCTGGCCGGCTGCGACAAGTCACTGCCGGGCATGCTGATGGCCGCCGCGCGCCTCAACGTGCCGAGCGTCTTCCTCTACGGCGGCACCATCATGCCCGGCGAACTCGACGGGCGCGCGCTGGACATCACGTCGGTCTTCGAGGCCGTCGGGGCGAACGCCGTGGGCGCGATCAGTGACGAGGAGCTGACGGCGATCGAGTGCGCGGCCTGTCCCGGCGAGGGGAGTTGCGCCGGGATGTTCACCGCCAACACGATGGCGAGCGTGGGCGAGGCGCTCGGGATGTCGCTGCTCGGCAGCGCCTCGGTGCCCTCGATCGACCCCCGTCGCGACCAGTACGCCTACGACTCGGGGCTCGCGGTCTTGAACCTCCTCGACCTCGGCATCAACGCCCGAGACGTGATGACCAAGCCGGCCTTCGAGAACGCGATCGCCGTCGTCATGGCGCTCGGTGGTTCGACCAACGCGGTGCTGCACCTCCTCGCCATCGCCCACGAGGCCCGCGTCGAACTGGCACTCGACGACTTCAACAAGGTGGCGGCCCGGGTGGCGCATATCGCGGACATGAAACCGCACGGCCGTTTCCACATGAGCGATCTCGACCGGGTCGGCGGCGTACCGGTCGTCCTCCAACATCTCCTCGACCACGACCTCTTGCACGGTGACGTCATGACCGTCACCGGCAAGACCATGGCCGAGAGTCTCGCCGACTACCGCGCTCTGGCGCCCGACGGCGACGTCGTGCACGATCTCAAGAGTCCCATCCATGACCGCGGTGGCATCGCCGTGTTGCGCGGATCGCTCGCGCCCCAGGGGGCGGTCGTGAAGGTCGCGGGCATCGACCAGCTGCAGTTCAGTGGCCGCGCGCGCGTCTTCGACGGTGAGGAGTTCGCGCTCACGGCGATCCTCGCCAACGAGATCGAGCCCGAAACCGTGCTGGTCATTCGCTACGAGGGTCCCAAGTCCGGTCCCGGCATGCGCGAGATGCTCATGGTCACCGGCGCGATGAAGGGGGTCGGACGCGGGGGCGACTGCGCGCTGATCACCGACGGTCGCTTCAGCGGCGGGACGCACGGGTTCTGCGTCGGTCACGTGGCGCCAGAGGCACTCGACGGAGGCCCGATCGCCCTCGTAGAAGACGGCGACCGGATCACGATCGACGTCGAGACGTTGTCGATCGATCTCGAGGTCGACGCCGCGGAACTCGCCGAACGAGCCAAGCACGTCGCTCCGTTCGTCCCTCGCTACACGACTGGCGTGCTCGAAAAGTTCGCCCGGATGGCCCAGGGCGCGGAGAAGGGAGCGGTTACCACTAGGTAAGCGTCTTGTGCCGTGAGGCCACGTGTGCTTAGATGAAGACGTGACGACCCGTAACGACATTCTCGTGGTGGTAGTAGGCGCGCGGCGCCGGTAGTCACGCTCACACGTACTCCGGAGGCCTCCCAAACAAGGGAGGCCTTTTTGCTTATCTAAGAACAAAGGAAAATTGTGCAACTCACAGGAGCGCAGGCACTCATCAGGAGCCTCGAACAAGAGGGCGTCGACACGATCTTCGGGCTGCCCGGCGGCGCCATCCTCCCGGTCTACGACCCGCTCCTCGACTCGTCCATCCGCCACATCCTCGTGAGACACGAACAGGGCGCCGGTCACATGGCCGAGGGCTACGCGCTCGCGACCGGACGACCGGGCGTCGCCATGGTGACCAGTGGACCCGGCGCGACGAACATCGTCACGCCGATCGGGAACGCGCACATGGACTCGACCCCGCTCGTCGTGATCACGGGCCAGGTCGCGACCGCCGCCATCGGCACCGACGCCTTCCAGGAGTGCGACATCACCGGCATCACGATGGGCATCACGAAGCACAACTTCCTGGTCCAATCGGCCCAAGAGATCCCGCGCGCCGTCGCGGCGGCATTCCATCTCGCCACGACCGGGCGGCCGGGGCCGGTCCTGATCGACGTGCCCAAGGACGTGACCCAGTCGATGATGGACTGGTGGTACCCCGCGAGCGTCGAGGAGTACGACCTGCCGGGCTATCGTCCGGAGGTCGTCCTCGACGACAAGGCCGTCGCGCGAGCGGTCGCGCTGATCGGTGAATCAGAGCGTCCGGTGCTGTACGTCGGTGGCGGCACGCTCAAGTCGCGCGCGGCCGAGGAGCTGATGGCCTTCGCCGAGCGCACGGGCATGCCCGTCGTGACGACGTTGATGGCCCGAGGCGCGTTCCCGGACTCGCACGGACAGCACCTCGGTATGCCCGGCATGCACGGCATGTACACCGCGGTCACCGCGATCCAGAAGTGCGACCTCCTGATCTCCCTCGGGGCGCGCTTCGACGACCGCGTGACGGGCAAGATCCCCGCCTTCGCCGCGGGCGCCAAGGTCGTTCACGTCGACATCGACCGGGCCGAGTTCAACAAGGTCCGTCACGCCGACGTCGCGATCCAGAGCAGCGTGGGACCGGTGCTCAGCGCGTTCGACGCGGCCCGGGCGACGCCGCGCAACCTCGACGTGTGGTGGAAAACCATCAACGACTGGCGCGAGCGGTACCCGCTCGTTTATGACGAACCGACGGCCGAAGGACCGCTGCGTCCCCAGCACGTCATCGAGGCGATCGCCGCGAAGGCCGCGCCGGGCACGATCGTCGCGGCCGGCGTCGGCCAGCACCAGATGTGGGCCAGCCAACACTGGAAGTTCGAAGAGCCCGGGACGTGGGTCAACTCCGGGGGTGCGGGGACCATGGGCTTCGGCGTCCCGGCCGCCATCGGCGCCAAGGTCGGACGACCGGACCGCACGGTGTGGTGCATCGACGGCGACGGCTGCTTCCAGATGACGGCCCAGGAGTTGACGACGGCGCGATCGGAGGGAATCCCGATCAAGGTGGCGATCCTCAACAACGCCTACCTGGGCATGGTGCGCCAGTGGCAAGAGATGTTCTACGAGGAGCGCTACTCCGAGGTCTACCTCAGCGCCGATCTCCCGGACTACGTGAAGTGGGCCGAAGCGATGGGCTGTGTCGGTCTTCGCGCACGCACGCTGAAGGAGATGCACGAGGTCATCGACGAGGCCAATTCCATCAACGACGTGCCGGTCGTGATCGACTTTCGCACCGACACCGAAGAAAAGGTCTTCCCCATGGTCGCCGCGGGCGCCAGTAACGACGACATCATGGTGCACCCGTTGCAGCGCGGGGGCAGCGAGTGAGCCCTCCGGAGCCGTATCTCGGTGAGGTCTCGCGAACGCCGGTACGCCACCACATCCTCTCGGTGCTTGTTGAGAACAAGGCCGGGGTGCTGGCGCGCATCGCCGGACTGTTCGCTCGGCGCGGTTTCAACATCTACTCGCTCGCCGTCGCGCCGGCCGAAAGTCACGCCCGGTTCTCACGCGTCACGATCGTCGTCGACGCCGAATCGGCGCCCCTCGAGCAGATCGTGCAACAACTCGACAAACTGGTGAACGTCGTCGAGATCAGCGACCTCGCGCCGCGTGACGCCGTGGAGCGCGAACTCTTGCTGGCGACGTTGCCGCTCGACTACAAGCACCGTCCGGCCATGCTCGACACGCTCACGCAGGCCGGCGCGTCGATCATCGACGTCGGGCCGACGTCGGTGACCGTGATGCTCGCGGGCACCCCCGAGGCGTGCGACGAACTGGAACGGGCTTTAGAGGTCTTCACCAAGGTCGAACTCCATCGAACCGGTCGCGTCGCACTCCCTAGACTGAGTTGACCAAAGTCTCAAGATAAACACGTGAAGGACTCCCCATGACCACGATGTACTACGAAGCCGACGCCAAGCCCGAACTCCTGAAGGCCAAGAAGATCGCGATCCTCGGCTACGGCTCCCAGGGCCACGCGCACGCCCTCAACCTGCACGACAGCGGCTACGACGTGCGCGTCGGACTGCGCAACGAGTCCTCGTCGGTCCTCAAGGCCGAGGACTCCGGGCTTCGCGTCCTCTCCATCGCCGACGCCTGCGCCGAGGCTGACGTCATCATGGTCCTCGTCCCCGACACCGAGCAGAAGAAGACCTACGACGCCGACATCGCCCCGCACCTGACGACTGGCAAGTGCCTGCTCTTCGCGCACGGATTCAACATTCGGTTCGATCTGATCAAGCCCCCCGCCGACGTCGACGTCGCGATGGTCGCCCCGAAGGGCCCCGGACACCTCGTGCGTCGCACGTACCTCGAGGGCGGCGGCGTACCGTCGCTGGTCGCCGTGCATCAAGACGCCACGGGACACGCCCACGACATCGCGCTGGCGTACGCGCACGGTATCGGTGCGACGCGCGCCGGCGTACTCGAGACGACCTTCACCGAGGAGACCGAGACCGACCTCTTCGGCGAACAGGCTGTTCTGTGCGGTGGCGTGACGGCGTTGGTGCGCGCCGGCTACGAGACGCTCGTCGAGGCGGGCTATCAGCCCGAGAGCGCGTACTTCGAGTGCCTGCACGAGCTGAAGCTCATCGTTGACCTGATGTACGAAGAGGGGATCACCGGCATGCGCTTCAGCGTCTCGGACACCGCCGAGTACGGCGACCTGACCCGCGGATCTCGCATCATCAACGAAGACGTGAAAAAGGAGATGAAGCAGATCCTCACCGAGATTCAAGACGGATCCTTCGCCGCCGAGTGGATCTTGGAGAACGAAATCGGTCGGCCGCGCTACCGAGAACTCCGCGACGCGGGAAAGAAACACCCGATCGAGGACATCGGCAAGAAGCTGCGCGCGATGATGCCCTTCGTCTCGGCGGGCAAGCAGAAGGTCTCGGACGTCTCGGGCGGCGACACCGACTGAGTGTGCGCCTCGGCTTTGGCCGTCTGACGACTAGGGATGCTCAGGCGCCGATGTAGGACAACTCGGACATGAGAGGACCCCACGTCTCTTCGAGCCACTTCGAAGGTTCGCTCGTCGACGAACTGGCCATCACGGTGTCGACGCCGACGGCGCCGAGCGCCCGGCACGTGGCCGCGATGTCGTCGGGACCGGTGTCGGGACCCACGTTGACCAGTGTCGTGACTTCGATGTCGGCGAATTCACGACCTACGGCGTCGCAGTGGCGTCGCAGCACCTCGATCTTGTGCGCGATCGTGGCGGCGTCGCCGAAGATGTTGCACGCGTCGGCGTACTGAGCGACGAGGCGCAGGGTCTTTCGCTCACCCCCGCCGCCAATGAGGATCCGGGGACGCGGTGAACTGAGCGGCGGCGGCGAGGACAACGTCTCGGCGAGTTGGTAGTACGTGCCGTCGTAGGGGCCGTCGTCGTCGCTCCACATCTGCAGACAGATCTGAAGCGTCTCCTCCAGTCGTTCGAAGCGCTCGGCCAGGGGCGGAAAGGGCACCCCGAGCCCACGGTGCTCTCGTTCGTACCAGGCCGCACCCAGTCCGAGTTCGGCCCGTCCGCCCGAGAGGACGTCGAGCGTCGTCACGGTCTTGGCGAGCAGTCCCGGATGGCGGTACGTGACGCCACCCACGAGCAGACGAACACGCAGGCGTTCGGTGCGCGCGGCGACGAAGCTGAGGGTCGTATAGCCCTCCAGCATGGGCTCATCGGCTGGCCACATCGCTTCCATTTGGAACCAGTGGTCCATCACCGAGAGCGTTCGAACGCCGAGTGCCTCGGCGGTTTGTGCCAGGTCGCTCAACGTTGGTCCGATCGCGGCGGGGCCATCGGCCCAGGTGAATCGGGGCACGTGCAGATCCAGGTTCATTGCGCGACCTTATTGTTCAACATTCCATGCTGGGACAGGCGTAATCTACTGGATGTTCAACGCGTATGACTGGACGAATTACTGCTATGGCGAAGTTCAGGACGTACGTTCCTTATAGCTTGACGAATGCACATTTGACGAGAATCGGACAATCAAATGATTCAAGGATTTCAACCAGATTCGCGCGTAGCGAGGTTCGCTACGCGGCGCCGGACGTCCGAGAAGTGGCGCGCTCTCTCGAACTTGGTGCGCGGCGAAGTCGCCTTCCTCATCTTCACGGGCGTCTGTGTCGCGCTGCACCCCGGCTTCGTGTTGAAGGGAAACGAAGGAGGGCTCAGTGATTACGGCGTGCACCTCAAGACCGCGATTCCCTACACGCTCTCACTTGCGCTGCTCATTGCTTTCAACCTGCGTGCCGCGTCACTGGACTCCGGCGACGACCAACGTTCGCGTCGTTTTCGTCTCTTGATCCGCAGCTACTGCGGTGTCCTGGTGTTCGTCTTGCTCAGCACCTACGCGTACACGCTGAACGGCGTTCTGAAGAACGTTCACTACGCCCTCGGTACGTTGCTGGTGATCGTCGTGACGGCGGGCTCGCTGTGGTTGTACCGCCTGTGGCCCGCATCCCCGTTTATCAGCATCTGCCTTTTCGTCCAACTCACGGGTGATGTGCTGAACGTCGGCACGGCGTTCGGCGGGCTGCACGTACTCTTCGTGGCCGAGTTGTTGTCGAACATCGGTTTCGCGGCGATCCTGATTCGATCGGGACGAAGGATCGCCCTGGAGGATGAACAAGCCGCGCCGTCCGCCGCGACCTGAGCGGCCGCACGCGTTCACTACATCCTTGACCGCTATATCGCTTATGGATATAGTGGGCCGTATGACCGACAACGATGAACCACTTACGGGCCTCGGGCGAAACGCCGCCGCCGCGGTGCTCGTACTCTCGAGCCTCGCCGGCGGCGACAGACACGGGTACGCCCTCGTGCAAGACGTCGAGGAGTTTTCGGGCGTCCATCTGCCACCGGGCACGCTCTATCAACTCCTGGCGCGCCTCGAGAGCCGCGGACTGATCGTCGCGCTCGAGGCTGAGGAGCGTCGCCGACCGTATCGTTTGACCGCCCAGGGCGCGACGGTGCTCGCCAACTACATCAGCGCGCAGCAACGGATTCTCAAGACCGGACAGGCCCGGCTCAAGCGATCGTGGTCACTCGCATGAGTGACGACCGCGACGACACACGACGAGTGACTCGCCTCCTTCGCTGGTATCCCACTGCGTGGCGAGAACGCTACGGCGACGAGTTCTCCGTCCACTTGGAACAAGAGTTCGCCGCCCGCTCAGTCGACTTCGGACGGACCGTGAACATTGTGCGCAAGGGCCTCGTCGCTCGCGTCGCCGATCTTGGACTGTCGAAGGAGCCGGCGTCAGAAGGTCTGGCACGGACCGCGATCCCCACAAGTTTCGTGCTGAGCGCACTGATCGCAATACTCGCGCTCAACTTCTGGTCGCAGGCAATGTTGCGTTGGAGTTCTCGCACGTACCATCCGATTCCGGTCTCGGCGACGACCGGAATCCTCGCGGTCGTCGCGGCGCTCCTCGTGCTGGTGCTCGCGGCAATTGTGGTCACCCTCATCGTGTCCGTCGTGCGTCAGTTCATCCGGGGACGTGGCCGACCACTCGTCGGACCGACAATCCTCGCCGCTGGATCGGGCGCAGTCATCCTCTACGCCGCGCGAGGGTTGCCGAGGTTGCTCGGTCGGTACGGCCATCTATTCCAGGGCGGCGTCCGATGGGCTCATCCCGGTCCCGCCATGTACGGCTTGGCGGCGATTACCAATGACTTGACCAATCGGTGGGTCTCGATGTGGAATTCCGGCTTGTACGGAACACCGACGACGGACACGGTCGTGAATGACCTCGTGCCGCTCGCCGTGCTGGTCTTCGGCGTCGCCGTGGCACTGTTACTGCGCCGAGTTGATCTGCCAGCGGTGAGTGAACGATTCGCCTCGACGACGGTGGCGCTGCTCGGCGCGCTGGTCGGTTTATGCGTGATTACCTACGTCGCTTGGCTCGAATTCGGCGGTCCGTCGGGTAGTCAAACGTTCTGGCCCATCGGACCGTGGGGCAGTGTCTCTTATCTCGTCTTCATGGCACTTGTCGCGGTGTTGCTCACGCGACGAGGAGTGCTCGCGAAGGGACTTGGTCGTACATCCGTTAGCCGATGAGTTCGCAACGATTCTTGGTCAAGCACATGAAGGTGGCCTTCGCCGTACTCCCCGTGACCACGTAACGCCATGACTGACCATTCCACATCAAGCCGTTCACGCCGGTACTCGCGAATCCGGGATCGCCAAAGGCCTCGCAGAGTTGCGATGACGGGCATTCCACGCTCGTAAGTCTGAAACCCGGCTTTCCGGTGAAGTGTTGCGGGAGTTTCGGGAGGGTGGCGATCAGCCAGTTGTGGCCGTTCCACTGTTCGACGAGGGGCCGCCACGCGGCATTCGAAACGGCGTACCCGCCGGTCGCGACGCAAAACTTCGTCGAGACACAGGTTCCGCCTGAGAACTCAGAGTCGTAGGCGGGACGGTTCGGTGCATTGGGAGCAGCAACTTTGGACCAGCGATGCCCGTTCCATTGTTCGACGAAAACGCCGGTCCAGAATCCCGTGAATACGCAGAACGTCTTCGAAACGCACGACAGTTGCTGCGGTGCTGCTGTGGGATGTTCTCCTCCGTTCACCATTCCCGGGTCGATTTGGGGGGCG